>Ga0256407_10011152_pt1 | contig 12483 bp, 10 predicted proteins | sample RumenRJG_04DNA_FD_193489 | JGI IMG/M metagenome (GOLD analysis project Ga0256407, IMG submission 193489) | Bovine rumen microbial communities from Lethbridge, Alberta, Canada - RJG_04 | ecosystem: Host-associated > Mammals > Digestive system > Stomach > Rumen | place: Canada: Alberta... | reverse complement strand
ATGTATTCTTCGTAGGGGATGTGGCGACCGCCCATGGTGCAGAGATGGGGCGTCTCGAACTGGCAGTCGATGAGAAGGCCGCCATGGGATTCTAACATTCGCGCCAGGTAGATCAAAGCCAACTTTGAGGCATTGGGCACCAAGGAGAACATACTCTCGCCGAAGAAAGCTCTGCCCAGGGTGACACCATAGAGTCCGCCCACCAATTGTGAGCCTTCCCACACTTCCACGCTGGCGGCAAAGCCCTGACGATACAACTCCGTATAGGCTTTGATGATATTGGGACCCAACCAGGCCCCTTCTAATTCGTTGCGGTTCTGGGCGGTGGCGCAACCTCGCATCACGCCCTCGAAGTCCTTGTTGATGGTGATGCGGTAGGGATTCTTCTTGAGGAGTTGCTGCATGGAGTGGCTGACATGGATCTCGTTGGGGAAGATGACAAACCGCTGAAGCGGACAGAACCAAAGTGGCTCTATATAATCGCGAAAAGAGAACCAGGGGAAGAAGCCGTAGGAGTAGGCGAATAGCAGCCGATCGACACTCAGGTCGCCGCCTATCGCCACCAGTCCGTCTTCCTCACCCAGATGAGGGTCAGGAAACCAGAGGTCATTGTCTAATTGATAAACTGCCATCTTTTGTCTCTATGGTGACGCTGCCGCCTTGTTTCAGACTTCCGAAAAGTATCTCACGCATCAGCAGCGGTTTGAGTCGCTGGGCTATCACGCGATCCATCTCTCGGGCACCGTATTCGCGAGTGAAACCTTCGTCGAGTAACAGGGCGAAGGCGTCGTCGGTGAGTGTCATCTCCACCTGTTTAGCGGTGAGCTTCTCCTGCAACTCACCCAGTTTCTTCTTCAGGATCAAAGTCGCCATCTTGTGATCCATATCGTTGAACACCACCGTACCAGTGAGACGGTTGATGAACTCGGGCTTGAAGGTCTTTTTCACCTGTTTCAGCATCGCCTCACCCCGTGAGATGCCACCAGTAAAGCCGATGTTTGCCTGTCCGGCAAACTGAGCACCAGCATTCGAGGTCATAATCAGGATCACGTTGCGGAAGTCGGCCTTGCGTCCCTTGTTGTCTGTCAGTCGGGCATAGTCCATCACCTGCAGCAGGATGTTGTAGATGTCCTGATGGGCTTTCTCGATCTCGTCGAGCAGTAGCACGCAGTTAGGCGTCTTACGGATGGCATCCGTGAGCAGTCCGCCGTCCTCGTAGCCCACATATCCTGCAGGCGAACCGATGAGCTTGGCTACGGTATGCTTCTCGGTGTATTCACTCATGTCGAAACGTAACAGTGTGATTCCCAGTTCTTTGGCGAGTACACGCGCCACTTCTGTCTTTCCCACACCAGTAGGACCGACAAACAACAGAGAGGCCAAAGGCTTGTTGTCTTCCAACAGACCAGCCTTTGACATCTGGACCGACTCTACCACCTGTCGGATGGCCTCGTCCTGTCCATAGATCTTTGCCAGCAATCGGGGTGCGAGTGTCTCCAGTTGAGAATTGTCTTCGTCGGCTTTCACCGCCATCGTATCCACCTTGCAGGTCTTTGCCAGAATGTCTGCGATATCAGCCTTTGTTACGATCATCTTCTTTTGCTTCTTAGCACTCACTTCTGAGGCTGCTCCAGCCTCGTCGATGAGGTCGATGGCCTTGTCGGGCAGGAATCGGTCGTTCACATATTTATAACTGGCATCCACAGCAAAGTCGAGAGCCGTCTCATCGTAGGTCACCTGATGGAACTCCTCGTATTGTGGGCGCAGCTGTTGCAGGATGTGCTTCGTCTCCTCTGGTGTAGGCTCAGGGATGTCAATCTGCTGAAAGCGTCGCACGAGCCCTTTGGAGCGTGAGAAGTGACGGTTATATTCCTCGTAGGTGGTGGAGCCGATGAATCGGATGGTGCCTGACTCCAGATAGGGCTTCAGCATGTTCGAGGCGTCCATCGCGCTCTCACCAATGGCACCAGCCCCCACTAACGTGTGGATCTCGTCGATATAGACGATATTGTTATCGCTCTCTTCCTGGATGCCGTCCATGATCATCTTGATGCGGTTCTCGAAATCACCGCGATACTGCGTGCCAGCCAGCAGAGTGCCGATGTCGAGCTGGTAGATGCGACTGCATTTCAGCCGATCAGGCACATTTCCTTCCTCAATCATCCTGGCCAGTCCCCATATCAGTGCCGTCTTGCCCACACCTGGTTCTCCCACATGCAGCGGGTTGTTCTTATCACGTCGGCAGAGCACCTGGATGGTACGCTCCAACTCTGATTCACGGCCTATCAGAGGATTGTGGTTCTTGTACTGTTCGTTCATACAGGTCACAAGTCGTCGCCAGGCAGCTTCATGTTGATGTTCGCCCGTATCTTCCTCCAGATGGTCGCTGAATTCATAGATACTGATCAGTTCGCTCATGAAGTTGCTCTCTTTGTCGCCCAGGGCATCTTTCAGCAGATAACATGCCCACGACTCCTTGAGTTGCAGGATGCCCATCACCAGATGAGGGATGTCGAGTGCCGGAGCACTGCTGTTCATCACTTGTGCGTAGGCTATATCGATCACCCGTCCCATGAGTGCCGATACCTCGGGCTCGTAGGTCTGGCCCTCTGGCACCACTTCGGTCTCTTCGAGTTTCTCTTCCAGCTTTTCTGCCAGTGTCGGCAGGTCGGCGTAGATATTGAATATATGCCCGAAACTGAACTCGTCGATCAGTACCATCAACAGGTGTTCGGGCATGATAAATTCATGTCTGTATTCCTTGCAGCAGTCAACGGTCTCTTTCAGTACGGTGGCTGCACGTTTGGTTTGTTTGATCTCTGCCATTTCACTTTTTATTTTTGATGTTTCACATCGAGTTCGCTCACGCTCGGAATAGCCCAAGCAAGCTTGGCTCTTCTCTCGCTTAATCACGACCTTCCTCAGGCTCCACAGCCAGTCTTAGTGGGAATCCTTCTTTACGTGCCATATTTGTGGCTTTATTCACTTTTGAGGTGGCTACGTCATAACTGTAGATGCCTACTACCGCTTTGTCGGAGTGGTGTACCTGCAGCATCAGCGCTTCTGCTTCCGCCTCGCTCTTGTAAAATACCTGCGTCAGAATCTTGACCACAAATTCCATTGTGGTGAAATCATCGTTATAGATAATCACTTTATATCGTCGCGGCTCCCTGAGGTCAGTCCGTTGTCGTTCTTTGATAGATGATTGTTCCTTAGGCATGTTTTTGTTCCTTTTGCTTGTCTTTATATGATGAAACGGCTACAAAGATACATCTATTTTTTGAAATATGAGTCAAAGTTTGAAAATAATCGAATCCTTCCTCAGATTTTTCGTCGAAGATACTAACCTCTCATTGAGAAGATAAATGTATAATGATACTGAGCAGCTGTCATCACAAGGGGACTGGCTGATAAACAAATGTGAAATAGTTCATTTCGCTGAAAGATAGAGCCGATTCGTTGAAGAGATTTTCACGAGTCGGCTTTTTGTGATACCTTTGCATCGTCAAAACAAAGAAATAGTAGTTAGTTTTTTCATACATTGATAAGGTTTTAGGTTAGTTTTAATTGGTTATTGAGTAAACGGGGTGCAGTGATGCACTCCGTTTTTATGTTGATTATTTTCCCTTATTCGTCTTTGTATAGTTGCTGATATTTTTTTTCGATTTTGGAATACAACATATCGAATTATTTTGTATATTTGCGCCAAAATACTTAATAAACTGAAGATGAAACAAAAGATTTTTTTGACAGCAGTCTTGATGTGGACTGTCGTGACGGCTTCTGCACAAGATGGGCAGAGAGTGATTGATGGCTCACAGTGGAATATTGGTTGGGCTCAGTTTGAGGCGCACGTAAAGCCTGCGCTTATCCAGATGACATCGGTGAATGAAGGTGAACCGATGGCGTTTGTGTTGGTGCCCGAAGGTCCCACGAAGTTTATTTATGCTAAGGCTCCGGAGGATCTGGGTGAGGATCCGAAGATCATACCTGTGGATTCGAAGGTAGTGCTGAAGAACCAAGAGGGATTGAAAGTATTGATCTTCTATGATGAACAGGGCAGAATTGAGGACGGTATGTTCTATACGTTTGATCCCATCTGGCATAATTCTGCTTGGGATGTCATCCCGGAGATCTGTGGTAAGTTCGCCATCGGACCTCGTCCTCAGGAGGGTGAACCTGACAATCGGGAACGACTAGTCATCGAGCAGTTGGACCTTGTGTATAGAGGTGTCAGAACTGATTATAATGTGGAAATCTTCAATGATCTGGCTTTGAATGTCATCACGATTGCACCAGGCTCGGATCTCTCTGGCAGCTGGTATGTCATTCCTACCGTATCAGGCCTGAACCTTTATGAGTGTATGAAAAATGAGTATGGACAGTTCGTGAAGGTGGGTCGCACGTTGTCGCTCTATTATGAGGATCCGGAGAAGGGACGTTGGCAGTTTGCTTCTGATGCGATGCATAACCGTCGGACCTTAGGTCATTATCGTAAGTCATCGCTCAGACTGATGCGTAATGAGATCCTAGCCCGTCATGGGTATAAGTTCTCAGCAAAGGATCTGGTGGCGTATTTCACCAGTCAGCCTTGGTATAAGCCGGCAGAATCAAATGATAAGATCCGCCTCTCCATCTACGAGCAGATGACATTGGCTCTGATACAGGCTGAAGAACGTATGCCTGACAGCAAACGTCATCCGATAGAGGAGGATCCAATCTGGAAGTAAATGTGATCTCTTAAAATCTGTAAATTCGGCCGTATAATTCTTAATAAGAGTTAAACAGAAGAGGGGTGTCCTGCGAATTGGGACAGCCCTCTTTTTATTTTGCACTCGAAATTTAAACATAATGTAGAACTAAAAACTTTAGAATGATGGCTGGATTATTTATCATTTTCGTCACAACTGTTGCGCTTGCCAATATGTTCAGTGACTTTATTAAAACCAATGATGAAAATATGAGCTGTAAAAGCTGATATTACGATTTTTTCTTGTACCTTTGCAGTTGCAAATGAAATTGGAATAGCAATGAAGCAATCACAGATCTTTCAGCAATATGTGTGGCTGATCTCCACCCTTCGGAGATATCGGCGCATGACCTTCGAGGAACTCAACCAAAAATGGATTGAGGATCAGGTGACGGATGGTAATCCCCTGCAGCGTTCGACGTTCAACCGTCATCGTGACGCTATCCTGAATATCGTGGGACTGATCATCGAGTGCGATCAGGCGAATGGTTACAAGTACTATATCGCCAATCCTGAGGTGCTGGAGGATGACTCTATTGAACGATGGCTTTTTTCTACGCTTACCGTCAGTACGATTCTTTCTGACAGTGTGGCGGTAAAAGATAGGATTATCCTTGAGAATGTTCCTGTGGGTGAGTATTATCTGCCTGTGCTGATTCAGGCGATGAAGCTGAACCGCCGTATCGTGATGAGATATCAGCGTTTTAATGGGGAACCCTATGAGAAGACGGTGGAGCCGTATTCCTTGAGACTCTGTAAGCAACGTTGGTATCTGCTGGTGTTCACAGGTCATCATATCGCCACTTATGCACTCGACCGAATGTTGTCGGTAGAGATGACGAACGAGACCTTTAAGATGCCTGATGAATTCTCGCCAGAGGCCTATTTCGCAGAGTATTTCGGTGTGTTGACGGATGAGACGCCGTTGGCACATGTGGTGGTGCGTGCCTATGGGCGCACGTCGAATTATCTGCGCACGTTGCCGCTTCATGCTTCCCAGCGCGAGGTAGCCAGCTGTGAGGATTATGCCGATTTCTCATTCGATATCCGTCCCACGGCTGATTTCATCGGTGAGCTGTTGTCGTATGATGTAGGGCTTGAAGTGCTACAGCCTGCTGATCTCCGAGAGAAGATCCGGCTCTTGTTGTCACAATCACTTCAGCGATATACTTAACGAAAATTAATCAAGTTTTATGCTGATTATCTTCCCTTATTCGTCTATAGTAGTTGCTGGATCTCAGGGAAGATAGTCCAGTCCTCATTATCGTGGGGACAGAGGGTGTGGATGCCTAAGGACTGGGCGACTCTGACGTTGGTCTCGCTGTCGTCAATAAAGAGTGTTTCCTCTGGTAAGGCGTTCTGTCCTTCAAGCATCATCTGGAAAATCTTCGGTTCTGGTTTCATGACACCGCACTGAAAACTGAGATAAAGACGGTCGAAGTAGTAACTGAGCGGATGCCCATGTCCGTCAAATTCTGGACTCTCTGCCCACATCATCATAAAGGGGTTAGTATTCGAAAGCAGGCATACCTGATACCCTTTCTGACGCAGGCGGAGTATGGTGTCGAGGTTCTTCTGGGGGAGATAGTCCACATACCCATGCCAGGCCTCGTAGCAGTCTTGCATGGAGACTTCCTTTCCTGTGAGCTGGCACATGGCGACGCGGAATTCCTGTATGGTGATGCGTCCTGACTCCAAGTCTTCAAACACACCTGTCTGGTGAAAGGCATCCAGACGCTGACTAGCATCCTTGACGCCAATCTTCTCAAAGGTTTTGATGGCGCCTTGAAGACTTAATGCCACCACCACACCTCCAAAGTCAAATGCGATATTTTTTACTTCTTTCATAATTCTGTGGCAAAGATAAGCATTTTTTTTAATAATGTGTAACAACGTATAGAAATAATTCGTATATTTGCACCAAGAAATCTGATTTGTAGCATGAAACAGAAGATACTTTTATCAGCAGTCTTGATATGGACTGTCGTGATATCATTTGCGATGGTGGGGCAGGTGAAGGCTGATGAAGGCTTGAAACCACGACTCGTGGTGTGTACGGATATTGCACCAGCTGATGTGGAGCCAGACGACATGGAGTCGATGGTGAGGCTGATGACGTATGCTGACTGTTTTGAGATAGAAGCACTCATTACTTCTGTTGGATGGAACTGTGACCCGTATCCGACGGAGTGGGCTCAATATCTGCAACGGGTGATTGAGGCTTATCGGCAGGATGTGAGGAATCTGATGAAACGATCCGATCAACACGATTTCCTACCGATGGATCAAGAGAACTGCTCTCAGAAGTTAGGCTACTGGCCCAGTGCAGACTATCTGAAGAGCCGTGCAGTGATGGGTAGTCAGCGAGGTGGTATCAAAGTGATAGGCGAAAGCAACGATTCACCAGGCAGCGACTTGCTGATCCGTTTGGCTGATGAGGCTGATGAACGTCCTATCTATGTAGCGGCATGGGGTGGTGCGAACACGTTGGCACAGGCTATCTGGCGCGTGAAGCAGACCAGGTCGGCAGAAGAACTGAAACGTTTCGTGAGGAAGTTCCGTATCTATACTATCACTGATCAGGACATGCAGTACAATATGCGAATGGATCGTGCCTATAGTTCCCATCAATGGTTAAGAAAGGAGTTTGCTGATGATCTGCAGTTTATCTGGGATGAAGGCACTTGGCAGGAGCAGTGTGAACTGGGTAAACGGAGTTGGCAGCTGCACGCCAGCCATATTCAGGGAAAAGGTGCTTTGGGCAAGGAATATCCTGATTACAAATGGGGTGTGGAAGGCGATACGCCCAGCTTCCTCTATGTGATGCCTAATGGTCTGAATGATCCGGAAGATCCTTATCAGGCAGGTTGGGCAGGTTATCATGAACGTGGACTTTGTCCTGACTCATTGACAACAGCTTGGACCAGTTGGGAGGAGCCTGTACGCAGTATCAGCATCGGTTATAAGAAACGATTCTATCCTGACGAGTTGAACGATTTCATAGCCCGTATGCAATGGGCAGACGAAGGACAGGGAAATCGGAATCCGCGAATCGTCATCGGTTCTGAAGAAAAAGGACTTTCACCTATTTTTATAAAGGCGAAAGCTGGTGATACCATTCAACTCGATGCTTCGAGAAGTGAAGATCCAGACGGTGACGCCTTGACTTTCCTCTGGTGGTTACAGCCAGAGATTGAAAAGGGTAAAGTACAGATATTGAGTCCTACGACTCCCGCTACGACAGTTAAGATTCCCAGTGATGCTCAGGGACAAACCTATCATCTGATATGTGAGGTTCACGACAACGGCCCTTATCATCTGGTTTCCTATCGTCGTATCTGCCTAAAGGTTGAGTAATCATTTGCGGATGGAAAGGAATCAAGAGATCTATAAGGTGACTCTGGTGGGTGGAGTCGTTAACGTGGTGCTGCTACTTTTTAAGTTTGTAGCAGGCATCGTGGGACATAGTGCTGCGATGGTGGCAGATGCTGTCCACTCGTTGTCGGATTTCGTGACGGATGTCATCGTACTGGTGTTCGTCCATATCAGCAGTAAGCCCCAGGACAGATCTCATGAGTATGGGCATGGCAAATACGAGACTTTGGCGATGACGCTGATTGGTGTGGCACTACTGGTTGTGGCTATCGGCATCCTGTATAACGGGGCCACGAAGATCTATGCCTGGACGAACGGGGAGCAGTTGAAGGAGCCTGGTATGTTGGCACTGTGGGCTGCTCTGTTGTCTGTGCTGCTGAAAGAGGGCGTGTATCAGTATTCGATGATGAAAGCCCGTCAGCTGAAATCTCAGGTGGTAGCTGCCAATGCGTGGCATCATCGCAGTGATGCGCTCTCATCCATCGGAACGGCAGCAGGTATCGGTGGCGCCATCTTCTTAGGACAGCGCTGGACGGTACTTGACCCGATTGCCTCTGTGGTGGTAGGCGCATTTATCGTGAAAGTGGCTGTCGATCTGTTGAGTAACGGTGTCAGTGACCTGATGGAACACTCATTGCCAGAAGAAGTAGAGAATGAGATGCTCAGGATCGTGGGCGAATTGCCAGGCGTGACTTATCCTCATGATTTGCACACACGCAGAATCGGCAATCACTATGCCATAGAACTGCATATCCTGATGGATGGTGACATCACTTTACAGGAAGCCCACGACAAAGCCTCGGAAGTAGAGGATTTGCTACGGGCCCGTTATGGTAAGGAAACTCATGTGGCAGTGCATGTAGAACCTAAGGAAATTATATCACAAAATTTAAATAACCAACCCTAAAACATTTTTATTTATGAAGAAACATTCATTACTTAGAAGTGCGCTTTGCATGATGGTATGCTTCTTGCTGCCTTTTTCAGCCGAAGCCAAACATAACCATTTCAAAGTCTCTGTTTATGTGCGTGCCGCAGAGGTGCAGAAGATGAAGGATACCCAGTGGCTTGAATCATCTTGGGCCACTATCTCGAGTCAGTTGGATGTGGATAAGATCTACTTGGAGACACATCGTGACATGCTGATTGTAGATGATACAACGCTTGAGAAAGCCAAGAAGTTCTTCCAGAAACAGGGTGTCGAGGTGGCTGGTGGCATCACCTTTACCATCGATGAGAGCAATGAGTTTGAGACATTCTGCTATTCTGACCCAGAGCATCGGAAGATGGTTCAGAAGATTGCTGAGACAACGGCCCGCCATTTTGACGAGTTCCTGCTCGACGACTTTTTCTTCACCAGTTGTAAGAGTCCTGTAGAGGTAAATGCCAAGGGAAATAAGACCTGGACGCAGTATCGTCTGGAGCTGATGAACGACGCAGGTAAGAATCTGGTGGTAGGTCCTGCAAAGGCTGTGAATCCGAAGGTGAAGGTGATCATCAAATACCCCAATTGGTATGACCATTTCCAAGGGCTCGGCTTTAATCTGGAGTATGGACCCAAGATCTTTGATGGCATCTGGACAGGTACTGAGACGCGTGATCCTGCCAGTGCGCAGCATCTTCAGAACTATCTGAGTTATAATATCATCCGCTATTTCGAGAATCTGCGTCCTGGTTATAATGGTGGTGGATGGGTAGATGCAGGTGGTATCCAGATGGGTATGGACCGCTATGCGGAGCAGTTGCATCTGACGGCTATCGCCAAGGCACGTGACGTGATGCTGTTTGCCTATCATCAGTTGTTGGAGGTTCCCATGAACGATCGTTTCCGTACACCTTGGCAGGATATGGGTACCAGTTGGAACTATGATGAGATGAAAGCACCGTTTAAGAACGGGAACAAGATGGTGACTCCTACGACGATGGCTCGTATTGCCGACGTTACACTCCGTCAGGCAGACCAGTTGGTAGGAAAGTTGGGTAATCCCATCGGCATCAAATCATACAAGCCCTTCCATGCCCTTGGTGAGGATTTCCTACAGAACTATATGGGTATGATCGGCTTGCCAATGGATATGTATCCCACCTTTGCCAACGATCAGAAGATTGTCTTGCTGACGGAACAGGCTGCTGGCGATAAGGATATCATGACCAAGATTAAAGCGCAGCTGCAGAGTGGGAGAGATGTTGTCATCACCAGCGGACTGCTGAAGGCTATCCCAGAGAAGATTGCAGAGGTGTGTGAGTTGCGTTGCTCTGACTTGAAGGCTCTTGTGAATGATTTCGGCAGATACGGGCAGAGCAGTCGGGAGATATTGATTCCACAGGTGCGCTATCAGACCAACGATAGCTGGGAGGTTGTCAGTGCAGGACGTCCGTTGACAGGTGGCGTCTCTGGCTTCCCCATCCTGCATAAGGCGAAATATACTGGTGCCTATCTCTATGTGCTGACGATTCCTGATGATATGGGACAGCTTTATGACTATCCGGCAGCTGCGCTGACAGAGATCCGTCGCGTGATGAGTCAGGATCTGGACTTCTATCTGGAGGGACCTTCGAAGGTGAGTCTTTTCCTCTATGACAACCATACCCTGATTGTAGAGAACTTCAACGATGAGCCAGTAGATGTAAAACTGGTTTGTGAGCCAAATCGTTTCAAGCTGCTGAAGAACCTTGAGGATAAGAGCACCGTTGAGGGAAAGCTGGAAGACTACTGGGTAGGCTGGCACAAAAAGAGCGCCACGAAGTTTGCCGTTTCCCTGAAACCGCATTCCTACATGGCGTTCAGCTACTGAGATATCCTAGATGCCCTTTAATGAGAGGGAAATACGATTCCGCCTGCGGTCAACCTCTATGACGCGGACTCGCAGGTGCTGATGAAGTTTCACCACATCTGTCGGATGGGCAATGCGGCGATTGGCCATCTGAGAGATGTGGATGAGACCATCCTGATGGACACCGATATCCACAAAGGCACCAAAGTTGGTGATGTTGGTAACGATGCCAGGCAGAATCATTCCTTCTACCAGATCATCGACGGTAGAGACATTCTTATCAAACTCAAATTCCTCAATCTGTTCACGGGGGTCGCGTCCAGGCTTCTCCAGTTCCTGCATGATATCCGTCAGGGTAGGGATGCCCACTTCAGCAGTGACATAGCGCTTGATGTCTATCGCCTCGCGCTTCTCCTTATTATTAATAAGGTCGGCAACGGAACATCCCTGATCCTTCGCCATCTGTTCGACAACAGGATAGCTCTCTGGATGAACGGCAGAGTTGTCGAGGGGATTCTTGGCTTCAGGGATACGCAAGAAGCCTGCACACTGCTGGAAGGCAGAAGGTCCTAAACGTGGCACCTTTTTCAGTTGGGCTCGTGAGGTGAAGCCCCCGTTCTCACGACGATAATCCACAATGTTCTTGGCAAGGGTTGGTCCTAAGCCGCTGACATACATCAGCAGATGCTGTGAAGCTGTATTAAGATTCACACCCACGAGGTTCACACAGCTCTCTACGGTCTGATCGAGCGAGTGTTTGAGTAGCGTCTGATCCACATCGTGCTGATACTGACCTACACCGATGCTCTTGGGATCGATCTTCACCAGTTCGGCAAGAGGATCCATCAGACGACGTCCTATTGAGACAGCACCACGAACCGTTACATCCTCATCAGGGAACTCTTCGCGAGCAATCTTCGAGGCAGAATAGACAGAGGCGCCATCCTCGCTGACGACAAAGACCTGTGGCTTGGGCAACTCATCCTTTTTCTTGGTGTCGATATTATAGCGGCCTGCCAGCACATCCTTGATAAAATTGTTGGTCTCACGGCTGGCAGTGCCATTGCCGATGGAGATGGCTTCAATCTGGTATTTATGAATCATCTTCTGAATGGCAACAGCCGACTCCGTACGCTTGTTTACTGGCGGATGGGGGAAGATGGCGTCGTGATGCAGCAGATTACCCTGTGCATCGAGACAGACCACCTTACATCCTGTACGGAAACCAGGGTCGATGCCCATCACCCGTTTCTGCCCAAGAGGTGCTCCCAACAGCAGCTGGCGCAGATTCTCCGCAAAGACGCGTATCGCCTCTTCATCGGCACGTTCCTTACTGAGAGCAGCAAACTCTGTCTCAATGGCAGGCTTGAGCAATCGCTTGTAACCATCATCGATGGCCTCTGCCACCAGTTTCCCACAAGGGGTATTTCCATAGACATAATGGCGCTTCAGACGATCTGATGCTTCCTCATCATCAGGTGAGATGCTGATACGTAAGATACCTTCACTCTCACCACGACGCATCGCCAGCAGACGATGAGAGGAACAACGTTTCAGAGGTTCCTGCCAGTCGAAATAGTCGCT
>Ga0256407_10011150_pt1 | contig 12485 bp, 9 predicted proteins | sample RumenRJG_04DNA_FD_193489 | JGI IMG/M metagenome (GOLD analysis project Ga0256407, IMG submission 193489) | Bovine rumen microbial communities from Lethbridge, Alberta, Canada - RJG_04 | ecosystem: Host-associated > Mammals > Digestive system > Stomach > Rumen | place: Canada: Alberta | collected... | reverse complement strand
GGATGTATGGAACGGACAGCAATATGATGGTGGACAGACCGTGAAACGTGATGTCAATCTGGCACTGATGCCCCTTTATGTACGACAGGGTACCATTATGCCATGGGGTCCCAAGGTGCAGTACAGCGAACAGAGCAACTGGGACAACCTTGAGATACGTATCTACCCCGGTGCTGACGGCACGTTCACCCTCTACGAAGACGAGCGCGACAACTATAACTACGAGCAAGGACACTTCACAGAGATTCCTTTTTCATGGAACGACAAGACCAAGACACTCACCATTGGAGCTCGCAGCGGTGCTTTTGACGGTATGCTAAAGAATCGCACCTTCCGCATTGTACTGGTCGATGCCGAGAAGCACATGGGTCTTGGCATACAACAGTCGCAGCGTTTCAGTAAGGAGGTGAAATACACAGGCAGCGAAGTCAACGTAAAAATTGACAATGATCATACAACAAGCGAGGATGTTACCACCATTCAGAGTATCCAGGCTACACCCTCAAATGTCAATCTCTTTTTGGGCCAGAGCCAGACCTTTGCCGTCAAGGCAAAGCTGGCCGACGGCTCGTCAAAATTTATCACTCTCGATGCTGTATACGAGAGTAGCGACACGCTGGTGACCACTGTGCGAGACGGCATTATCCATGCAGGTCTGAAAGAAGGCCACGCCGACATCAACGTCACCTATACCGACGGACTGGGTACTACTCATCAGACCACTATCGGTGTAGATGCCTCCGTCCCCACAAACCTCTACAACTGGAAAGCCTACGATTGGTATAAAAACCGTGTGGCCGACCGCCTCGGAGCTTCCGACATTGCCTACAGCAGCAAGGACAACACCATCACAATCACCAAGACTGGAGCGCAGAATATCGCGCTAAAATATTCGGATAAGAAATACATGGAGCCGGGCACAAAATACCTCGTGGCAGTGGCTACAGACGTTTCAAAGAACAAAGACGACTCACAACTATGGTACATCAACGGTAACTGGGTGAATATCGTCAATCCTACTGATGTGCGCACCCTGAAAGACGGACGTATCATGATTGCATGGACCATTGATGAAAGCACAGGATACCAACTGACAGGAGAGACCATCTTTGGTATGACATCCACCAATGCGCAGGGACGTTCCGTCATCAGTTTCATAGGCTTTACATCTGACCTGAAGAAGCTCCAGCAGGAGTTTAACGTTGCCGTAGGAATTGCACCCATTACCAACAACCTGCACACGTTGCACTCTATCTACGCCATCAACGGTACTCCACGCACCCATTTATCTACCGATATCAACATCATAACCAACGGCAGCAAAACAGTAAAACTGCTTAAGAAATAGTCCTATTTTTACGAGATACTTCCAAAATACAAAGGCACCATTTCCACCTCACGGTCAGAAATGGTGCCATTTTTTTCACATTTTCTTGGTTGTTCTAAGAATAATGACTACCTTTGCAAGGTTATAAGAAACGAACAAACGTCATGAAGTACCCCATTGGCATACAGAATTTTGAAAAGATTCGTCGTGAAGGCTACGTCTATGTAGACAAGACACCATGGATGTGGAAGATGATCTCAGAAGGCAGCTATTACTTTCTGTCCCGCCCACGTCGTTTCGGCAAATCACTGATGCTCAGCACACTGGAGGCTTTCTTCTCTGGTCAGCGTGAGCTCTTCAAAGGTCTGTATGTCGACTCGGTAGAGTGGGACTGGCAGCAGTATCCTATCCTGCACCTGGATTTGAACGTAGAAAAATACACCACTCCGGAGGCTCTTGACAATATTCTTGATGCCCAGCTGTCTCAGTGGGAAAAGTCTTATGGTAAAGAGGACTATGAAAAATCTTTCGGAACACGATTTATGGGCGTAATGCGCCGTGCTTTCGAACAGACAGGCCGTCAGGTGGTGGTCCTGGTCGACGAGTACGACAAGCCCATGCTTCAGGCCATTGGCAATGATGAGCTGCAATCAGAATATCGCTCTACGCTGAAAGCTTTCTACGGTGCCTTAAAGTCCTCAGACCGCTATATCAAGTTTGCCTTCCTGACGGGTGTCACGAAGTTTGGCAAGATCAGCGTATTCAGCGACTTGAACAACCTCGTCGACTTGTCATTAGACCATCGCTATACCGGCATTTGCGGTATAACCGAGAAGGAAATGCATGACTACTTCGATGACGGTATTGCCACATTGGCCGAAGCCAACAACCAGACAAAGGACGAATGTTACAATCAATTACGTCGTGACTTTGATGGATATTACTTTAGTCCTCTTTCAAAGGAAGGAATGTATAATCCATTCAGTGTATTAAACACGCTGTCGAGCCAAGTATTCAATAGCTATTGGTTTGAAACAGGCACACCAACATTCCTTATCTATCAACTAAAGAAGACCAATTATCCTTTAGAGATGCTAACCAGTGAGGAGCTGACTGCCGACTCGCTCAACAGCATCGAAGTTATGGATGAGAACCCCCTGCCATTACTCTACCAGAGTGGTTATCTCACCATTAAGGGATACAACCAGGAGTTCAAGACCTATCTTCTTGGCTTCCCCAACCGTGAAGTAGAAGAAGGCTTCGTAAAATATCTAGTACCTTTTTATAGTCCAAGCAAAGCAGACCAGCCACTGAGTTATATCGGGAACTTTATCAAGGAAGTGCGTAATGGCGACGTCGAGGCATTCATGCAGCGCGTGGAGCGTTTCTTCGACGGTGGCGACTATCAGGTAGCAGGAAAAGCAGAACTGTATTTCCAGAACACCTTGTGGGCATTGTTCAAACTCCTGGGCCTGTATGTTGATGTCGAGCGCCATACTACTGACGGTCGCATGGACATTCTGATGCAAACCAAGGACTATGTATACATCTTGGAACTAAAGATAGACCAAAGCGCAGACGCAGCCCTTCAACAGATTGAAGAAAAACAGTACGCCAAAGCCTTTGAAGGCGATGAACGTACTATTTATAAGATTGGCGTCAACTTCTCTTCCGATACCCGTCGTCTGACGGAGTGGAAGATTGGGTAACATTGAATAGGCATCCTGATGGCTTACATTGCCACAATCATTGTATCACCATCACCCACATAATATACCATTGGCACCATATCTTCTGGCACCGATGGTGACAAGCGCTGTGCATTCATTCCTGATGGCAGTTTTCTCAATCGTTCCATATCCTCAAATGTAATGGGGCGTTCCCTCAGGATGTAATTCTGATACGTTCTATTCTCATACAGGTAATCCGACGAATCAAAACAGGGATAGCTCATCCAGAGCTCACCTACATGCACCCTACCCGTCTTCTTTGGTTCCCTTACACTCGGCTTGCAACTGCTCCCTACAGCCTGCGACATCTCCACATGCGCACTGATATCCTGGAGCCCATGAAACACTTGCCCTAGGATCTCTACATCATCGTGGATGGAACACGAAAATATTTTGTGCTCCACCTGTCGTTTTTCCTTTTTTAATATATCCCATATCTTCATAAGCATTCATTAATTCATATCCTTTGTCCTAACCGGTCTGATACTTATCAAGTGGCTCCTCCGTCCTACACAAATAAACTACTGTAGACTCCACTAGGTTCATCTCCGTATTTTGATTCCATATCACCTGCTGGAAGAGTATTTCATAATTATAACGACAAACTAATTATCTACTTTTGATTTTCTTATTGCATTTACCAAGGCTTGCGTGATAAACAAAGATTTCTGTACGTTAATTTTTTGCTTGCGAGCAAAATCATTGGACATGTTATATAATGTGAAGTCATTTTGCTTGTCAACCTCTATAAATTGATAAAGAAAGCCCTCACTTACCATTCTATCTATTATGTCTTTGTATTCAACTATTTCAGCCTCTTTATACAACGAAGTAAAAATATTAGCCAGGTTCTTGTCTTTTAAGATATCTGCGCCACGTCTGCGGATGATATCACAGAAACACTCTTCTAAAGTCGTAAGGGAATTACATATTATAACATCATTGGCCTGTTCTACATTATTGTTGATTTCCTTTTTCTTAAGAAAATCAATAGAAGTGGCTTCTTTTTTTGCCGATGACACATTAATTATATCATTACGTTTTTCAGCTTTAATATGAGTAATATAAGAGTACATCTTATTATAAGCGCTCAGGACTTCACTGGCAGATTTCATTCGATAAACGTGAAGCACCAATTCAGAAATGCCCAAAAAACCATACTCATAAACATATATCCTTGGATTATACTTATATCTCAAATCTGGACTTCCATCACGACAAGTATAGTGCCATGATTTACGAATTGGAGAAACGTCATTAGGAAGAGCTTTTCTTACATTCTTTCTTTCTGTCTTTAGTGAAACTATTGTTCTGTCATATGGTACATATTTATATATTTCATTAGTTTTTGTTATTACAATACCCATCGGATAAAAATAAAAGCTTTTATTCCTATTTTTTATCAACAACACTTTGCTGGAGGTACTTATATCATTAAAAGGGCTATACTCAAATGAATAACTAGTTTTTTCGTCACTCGACACTAATGCCGCAATAATAGAATTACAGAAAGAACCATAATAATTGTCTGCTTCATTTCTCTGATGAGCATCAAATGCCATCAAAAGTGCATTATCCACTCTTAGCCTCCGTGTGATACAATTAATTTCTCTTTCTATTCGGGATCTTTTTTCTATTTCGACAGCAAGATTACGTTTATATTCTTTGTAAGAACCGAAGAAGTTAATACCTATGAACAATACGCTTATTATTGAAAATGAAAATAGCAGACTACCTGCGTACTGGAATACTTCTTCGTAGAACCAATAATTACCTGTTTCGGAAGTCGACCATCCATAATTCAATAATCTGTGAATGCTATAGGAATGAGTCATACGCATTATACCTTCTATAGTAAACAACAATGATGCAATTATAGTCAATAAGGGGATTGCTAATTTGTGGTGCTTAACTTTTTCTCCGCTTTCAAGCCAATTCCCAGGGTCCTCTACTCCTGTACAGATGTATATAACTATGGGGGTTAATACAATGCCGGCATACACAGAATAACACCAATTATCAAGGGAGCGTTCGAGAGTTGTACAGGCAAGCATATACGCAGCTCCTGTTAATAATAAGAGAATTCCACTTACTATCCCGTTATATTTTTTGCCAGCAACGGCTATACATGCACATATCAAGGGATATGCGCATACAGATAAAGCAATTAGAATAAGAAATAAAACTAAACCAATCAAAATAAAAGGTCCCATAATAATCTAATTAAAAAATTAATTCTCTGGCTCCTCCTATAGCATCTTTAATTTTACTCAATGCTGTTTTACTCGAGATATATTTTACTTTTCGCATATTTTGAAAATATGAACAATCGTATTCGGCATCACTTCCTGATTTATATTCAATAAAATAGACAGGTTTGTCTGAATTCAGATAATTCATAATATAACGCAATACATCATCTTCAAAAGATAATTGAGGGACTATTACGCAATCAGATATCGTCATTAGATATCGATAAGTATTTTCTATCGTATCGTCATTTGCTTTTTGTAAGTTGGATGCAGATATTAGAGTGCTACGACCAGATTCAAGTTCACCTTGTATCATCTTTTTTTCTTTTGCAGATAAATGTTCGATGCTATGAGGCAAAAAGAAAGTACTAATACCCGCTGCTTCGATACACCCCAAGACTGAACTTTGTTCACAGCCTTCAGAGAAAGACGTTATAATATTATAGCCATTGGAAGCAAATAATTCCCCAAAATACTTAGATGCCAACTTCGCATTTTTCGTGATATTGGATGAGCCTGTTATCAAAATGGTTTTGCGGTCAATATTCTTTAGTCTACCCATGTATGACAGCTCAGGAAAATGACCAGATAATGATTGCAACAGTTTTTGCGGATAGTTCTCGGATGCAGTACTTATGGAATGAACATTTTTCCATTCATTCTTTCTTGCCTTATCAACGGCTTTCTTTATAGTACCCTCATCGAAAGTTTTTTCTATATGAGGAAATTTCCTGTCTTCAATATTAAAATTGACGAAATCAATAAATTCCTCAATGGTTTCAACAACGTCATCCTTAGCCAGTAAGATAGCTTTCTCAACAGTTTCTTCATCAAACCCATCGAGTTCGTTTAATGCGTATATGTAGATGTTATCAAGTTCCATATCCTTTTACTGATACATGTTTTTATTTGTGTTTTCTAAAAAGAAGCACTAAAAGCAAGCTTAAAACTGCGAAAGAACATATGACAAGAATACCAAATCCTCTGTCATCTCGTGATTGGCTAGGAATCTCTTTTTTCTTTGATTGTTGGTGCTTGACTATCGGAGTTTGTTCTTCATTGTGAGTCTGATTACCATGATAGTCAACAAAACGAAATCCCTTAGAGATCAAATGGGTGGCAACCTCCCCTTCATTAGCATTTTGCAACAGATTGCTAAAATTATCTTTTAACAAGTCTAAAAGAATTGTTGCTTTATCCTGTAGTTCGTATTCTTGGCCTTGCGACACCTTCTTTAATTGTTTGCATAATCCAGAACTGAGCTTCTTATCAAGAGCAGTAAGATTGTTTATGATATCACCGACAACGGACCCCATATCCTGTAGTCCATCTAGATCGCTATTGTCAGGCTCATAATCACCTAATATGTGTACATCATAAGCAATAGATATAAGAACTCTTGCAAAACGTGCCTCTTTTCCTCCGTGAGCAAATCCAAAAACATTTTCCGTGTATTCGTTTGCATATCCATTTCGACGTTTCTGTTCAGCTACAAGGTCCGCTTGAAAATCATTAATCATTTCTTCAGACCACCCATAACGGTCGACCTTTTCTTGAAGATAATTGCTCCATGGCCTTGAATTATAGCCCCAATGAAATAAGAGCCTGTGTTTACATTTGAAATCAGGATATTTCTCTTGTAGGTAAGAATAAAAGTTGAAGGATATTCCATCCTTCGAAAATGCTCTATCCGAATTATTATTATCAATAAGAGCCGAGCTTACAAACTTCATCCATTTTGTAAGCTCTTCGTTCCTTTCAAATCCGAATACCTCGTACATGTCGTCAGCATGAAGTCGCCACGAAGCATGTGCTAGCATTGGCATCTGGAACGAGATGAGTGATATAAACAATATGAATGCTTTCCGAAGCATCTATTTTCTTCTTACTAATAAATAAATTATGAATACAACTATCGCAACATCAACTACGTTCCACATACCACGACCCAAAGACAGTTTGAAAAACGGTTGAATTAGCAACGCAAGCGCGCCAAAGATCAATGCTCTCCCCTCATTATGGGCTTTGTAATACTTGTATGCCAAATATCCAAAACCTATTAGCGCAGCAAACCTGATCAATTCAAAAGCACCATAGGGTAGAGGAAATAGACATGATAGTAAGATAACCACAAGTATTATCTTAACAATGAATGTCAAATCGTTCTTTGTTTGTTTTTTCATACTTATTTTTCACTTCTTGTAGCAGAAAGACGACAAATTATCATTTGTCAATATCGTTCTTGATAATATTCTTTGGAATAATATAGATGAGAAATCGCTGATTCTTTTCATTTACAGTGTCGCGCATGGTTTTCGCACTTAACCTTCCATCACCACTACCAGCTATTTGAAGTTCGCAGTTCTTTTCTGAGAACTTAACGTTTGGATTGGTTGCCCAGAACTTGATTAGACTGTACGCTCTCTGGAACGACAGGTTATAATTGTAATCAGTCCATGCCTCTGAATTGGCAGATGCTTGCCCTTCTACAATTACCAGATACTGATTATCCGAGTGACGCTCAAGGAAATCCTTCACTTGTTGTCCCGCATCCATTAATTTCGAACGGGTGCTTTCGTCAAGAAGATTAATATCATATTCACGAACAGGGAAATGACAATCGATATTGAGGATAAACTTCTCATATTCCTTATTATATGAGAAGTATTTTCCTTCAAGGTCCCTTGTTGACTCTTCTACTTTAGTTATTTCCTCAAGAACTTTCTCTAGCTTGTTTTTTTCTATGATAGTTGTTTCCATGCGTTTATGAAGGAGAACAATCACAAGTACAAACAAAACCAACATGATGATAAAAAGACTTGTCATCAAGTCGGAGTAGCTAGTCCAAAAAAAAGATTCTTTGCCTTTCTTCATTGTTGTTGTAAGGGATTTTGTAGATTCTGCAAATGCGTTGTATCTTCAATTGGGGGAGGGAAAGACGTCGTTATGCTATCATTAATGATTTCTTCCGTTTGAATTGCGGGAACGGGTGTTGTTTCACCTTTCCAAATATTATAAGCGGTGTTGCCGATAGTCGCCAATGTTATCAATGTCATGCCAATAATGATAGTCCACTTAACACTCGATGGGAACTTTGCATTTGAAGTCCCCTGTCCAAATTGCATAGTTCCATTCGATTCTTGATCAGCATCCTTCTGTCCGGCATTCACAATTTTTTGTGATGCTGCTAAGAAATAAGAAGCCAACTTTTCCTGTGACTGTGTTATCTTTGCCACAGCAGCTTCAAATTTACTTGGTATCTCTTCAAGTTTCTTCAAGTTCTGGGCAATTGCAGGCATTTCATCCATTTGCTCCTTGAATTTAATACGCATATCTTGGCAGAGGCTTCTGAACTGTTCATTGTTCTCATTAATAGCATCTTTCAGCTTCTGAGATTGTTCAGTGAGTGCCGTATAAGTCTCGTTAACCTGTTGCTCGGTAGATTCTTGTATCGCCTTAATTGACTCTTGGATGTTCTTATGTGCATCAGATGTTTCCTCGGCAATAACAGCTTTATGAGAATTGAAGAATTTCTGAATGTCCTGTAGAATGCCAATCCTCTCGGTCTCATTATCCAACTTCTCTACGAAAACCTGCATTTCCTCATAGTATTCGTGAACAGTATTAAGATACTGAGTAAAGTTATCAAGGCTCTCTGTGCTACTTCTTAATCTTCGCATGATGCTACTTACGCCATTTGCGATCTCCGCCAAATCTATTGCTTTGTACTGCTCAATAACATCAGCTTGTGATTGATATACTTCCTTTGCCCTGCTAAGAGTAGTGTTAATGGAATCTGTATTTGACTTGAAGTTTCGATTAAATGTGGCCAGTTGAGTTGCCAATGCTTTCATTTGCTGAGAAATGCCAGATGGAACAGCAGATAGAACGCGTGATTGCATCCAAGCAAGGAATTTATTCTTTTCTGTCTCTTCTTGTAGCTTCTTTTCTTTGAAGTAGATAGTGTTGTATGACGTTAAAATAATGCCTATAGCACTAGCTACCATAGCGATGGCTACACCCCATAGCAAATCATTTATATTGCTAGCCACTTTTTCAGCGATGTCTTCATTCCCATTCATAAGTTGGAATATTGCACGACCAAAAACTAGCGCAAATAGTCCAATGATGGCCCCTGTCATGGTGCCAGCAAGGCCGAAATATAGTGGCAATGGCATCTGTGAATTGATTTCGTCTTCAATCATATCGCAGTGGCGATCGACAGAATCCTTCAACAGCTGGAAATCAACTTCGGTGCCTTGTGTACCCCCTAGATAGCCATTTATTGAATTTTTAATATCGTCAAAGATTTCATTGCCAGAACCAGTGATTCCTACAACGAGGTCGTTTTCATCTTTGTCTAAGTCATAATCCTGTCCAGCAAAAATTTTGCTAAACAAATCGATTCTTTTTCGATTTTGGTAAAACTTCGTGATCTGAAAGTATACCACCAATAACACAACGGCTATGGAGGCAATCATGGGAAGTGTTAATGTCATCTTATGCTAACTTTATTGTTGCAGGTTTGTCAATAATCCAATCTTTTCCTTCTAAGTGAGCTTTGCCGGGCTCTATACCAAGTATAGATGATGCCATATTTGGCTTTACTCCTTCAGTAGTCATCGCTGCCATAGCAGGATCATAATTGCGAATCTTCATAAAATCTAGTGGTCTGAAAATAGCCTCTCCCGTATCTTCTGAAATCTTTAGTTCAAAATAGGAGTCATCCGCAAGACTTTCCGTCAGGTCAGAGAAGTAGCTATTACTACCTGCTGAACGTGGGAATGATGCATACCGTATAATTTGAGAGCTCTTTTTTGAGGGAGAATCATTCTTTTCCTGTTTTTTCAGGGTCAATGTTCCCTCATCTCTCTTTTTGTATTTTTCTATTAGGGTATTTAACTCGTTAATCTCCCGTGAAAGTTCGTTATTTGTTTTCTTTAGCCCTTTGTTTTCTAAAACTAAATTCTCATATTCATCATCTTGAAGCTTATTATAATTAGAGTTGTTGGAATTGCTGCATTTTCCATTCTGTCTATTCCTTTCTCTTCGATAATCACTGAATTCCTTGTATTCCTTTTGTGATACGCGAACAGAATCAGAGTGAATACTGGATTCCTCATCAGAAGGAATATTTCTTATTTTATATAATAAGAATGATATAACTGCTACTAAAAGCAGAATTATAAAGAATAATACGAAGATAATTGGTATACTATGCTGTTCTATGAAACTCATAATGATTCCGTTTAGAGATTATTAATAAGATTGCTTAAGAAGCCCTTAAGAGGATAGAAGAAGAGCGTTTCACGTAATGGGTCCGAATCCTCATAATCCTTACGCTGCAAGTCAAGACCACGGTTGATGAATGTTGCAAGGTCTTGATTACAATACTGTCTGGCAGTATCTATGCTGCTATTCTTGATACCGAAGTTATCCTTCATATTGTACTTTGAACAGAGTGAGAAGAAGAACTCAAAGAACTTCTGAGCGCTTTGCTCGACAGTATTCTTATAGGCATCATCAACAGAACCAAATACGACATTGGTAATCAATTCATCGCCTGTAGACTTAAGAATTACCTGTTTATCCTTATTTCCTTCTGGCTCAGACCCTAAAATTCCGCCCTTACATGTCGACTCTTTCGAGCCTTCATTGTCAAGACCAATAATACCAAGAGGATTACTGCCAAAAGTCTTTTCTGTTACAACCTCAAATATTTTCTTTGTATAAGATGAAAGGATACTATCATCAGTAGAGATAATCTTAATAACCTTACTACCATTACCACTCAAGGAAATATGGCGAGGCAAAGGTAAGTCCTTCAACTTGATTATTTGTGCGATATGGTAGACGATGGCAGTATAGAACAACACAAATACGATTTTGTATTGTTCATCATCCTGAAGCAGCTCGTTAAAGTCTATTTTGTTCTTATTTACATTCTTCAGGTTCTGATTGTCTCGCAAAGAGAATAGGAACGATGCCATATTTGCAGGATGGCGGTTGTTGTCAGAATCAAATATAGACAATACGTCACGGACAGCAGCATCAGTTTGATTAGCTTCAAGAACGGCTTTTATTTTGTCTTTATAAGCATCAACAATGCCATTGTGAATAGTGTCTTTTGCAAAAGCATCTTGGAAGATGTCATTTGCAGCAAACTTAAATGATGTTACAAACGACAGCTCTTTATCCACAAAATAAGCTACGTCAGTAGTACCACCGCCGATATCGATATTAACGAGGTTTGATACTGTCGTGTTTTCGTTGCGATAATGAAGGACAGGAGCGTACGATTCTGACATAGATTCTATACTATCAGAACCTGGGAAGTATACGCTAAATTTCTCATTCCATATTTTCTCAAGTTTCTGCTTCCTACCAGCAGGCATGCTTATCGGGTAGAACCATGTTAACTTTGTTTTTGCTAGGTCACCACCTTCAACAACTACTTTTGTTCGAAGCATAAACAACAAGTCTTCAACATAGCAACGAAGTATCTCCTTGTCTTTTTCCTCTGTACCCCATTTGATGTCATATTGGTAGTCATTATATGACTGCTCGACACGTTTACCATATGTTAATGGAATGCTATGCATTTCGTAGCAGTTCAAACTTGAGGTCCAGTCAATACACTTTGCGCTTGAAAGAATTGTGCGAGTAGGGAAGCGGAAGTCAGAACCATTGCCGACTAATGCTGGCAACATGTCCTTCTCCATTATATTATTCTCAATCTGAAGGTTTTTGGGGCCTCCATGATCGTCGAATGTTTGAACGAAGAATCTGCTCACAGGAGACTTGAGGTAGCCATACGCCTCAGATTCCTTTCCATTCATGGAAACCTCAATATGGGTGTTTGAGGTCCCCAGGTCTACAGCGAACTTAAATTCATTGTTAATTGTCTGAGACTTGAATTTAGGAATGATGATGTTATGGGCCGACGTGTTCGTAGATATACGAATGAAATCAAAATTACTGTGAGATACTGTATATACAGCATTCTTGGCAAGTTCACTTTCACCCTGCCTTATAGATGGGGTAATGCCACGAATAATCTGGTCGTCATTGTAGAAACTTAACTGATAACGATTAGAGTTCAACATAACTAATCCGACTTTATAAATTGCTTCTTCTGGACGCATGAAGCGAACGTTAGGCATCACAAAACCGGAG
>Ga0256407_10011148_pt1 | contig 12486 bp, 9 predicted proteins | sample RumenRJG_04DNA_FD_193489 | JGI IMG/M metagenome (GOLD analysis project Ga0256407, IMG submission 193489) | Bovine rumen microbial communities from Lethbridge, Alberta, Canada - RJG_04 | ecosystem: Host-associated > Mammals > Digestive system > Stomach > Rumen | place: Canada: Alberta | collected... | reverse complement strand
TTTGTTTTTTTTTTTTTTTTTTTTGTTTTTTTTTTTTTTTTTTTTTTTTTTTTTTTTTTTTTTTTTCCTTTTCAGATAATTGATTGTCGTTTGTTGTTTGTGATGAGGTCTCAGAATTTTGGTTTAATAAAAGGAAATGGTATTTTGTTAATATTCTATATTCTGAATCTGTCATTAATTTAAAATAGATAAATTTAAAAAAGATAAATAAATCATTAAATTAATTATTTTTTAAAAATATAATTTTAACTTTTTTTATTAAAATTTCTTTTTCTTATATTTTTCTTCTTTTTCTCTTTTCTTTTTCAAAGCTTCATACCATTCATTTGCTTTTTCTAATTCTTCACAAAATTTTCTAAAACATTTAATAAAAACATCAATTTCCTTTTTAGGATTTTGTCCAAAGAAATTTAATAATTCTTTATAACTAGTTTCAATTTCTTCAATTTTTTTATTTATTTCCTCAACATTTTTTTTAATATTATCATAACATTTACTCAAATATTTTTCACTTTGATCTTCTTCCCCTAATTGATCTTTATTTTTCTCAACAAGTTCCTTTAAACTTGTCATTGAATCAAATTCCTTTTTAATAGATTTAGAAGATTCAGTAATACTATCAAATTGCATTTGATCAAATTCTTTAAGTTTAGGAATAATATCAAATAAATCATCTCTTTTTAAATTATCATGAATGAACTTAACAATATATTGTAATAAATTCATAGAATTATCTTTATTTTTAACATCAATCAAAAGTCCTAAAGATTCAAATTCAAAACCTAAAGCTCCACCTCTAAATGTATTTCCATTAATATAATTTCCAAAAGCCATAATAATTTTTAACCATTCTTTAAATTTTTCATCTTCTTTTAACCATTTAAAAATAGTAAGAAATCTAGTAATTTCTTCTATTATTATATCATAATCCTCATCAAAATTATTTTGAAAAATAATAGTATGGATTCTTTCTTGATAACCAATTAGTCCTCCAATTAATAAAATAAATTGAGAAGGTTCATCTAAGTCTTCTGTATTTCCATTAAATGCTTCTACCTTTTCATTTTCTTCTTTTTTTGGTAAAATTCCTTCTAATAATTCACAATTTGATAAAGTTAATACTGTTTCATTATATGTTTCCATTGCATCCACTATGTCAAGTGGGTCTAAACCTATTTTTCTTAAACAAATATTTATATTTTGAGAACGACGCTCATCTACTAATGATACTTTTTTTTTCTTTTCTACTTTTTTTGGTTCTTCTTTTTTTACTACTGGAGCTTTTTGTTTCATTGCGAATTTTTCTTCAAATGTATCAAGGTTTAAATTTATTTTTGTATCATCAAGCTATTATTTTTTTTAAATATTATATTAATTTATTTTACTTTTTCCCATATTGTTCCTTTTATTTTATTATCTTGAATTTTATCCCAGAATAATCCTTTCATTTCAACTCTTGGTTTTTTCTTAGGATGAGCTATGTTATTATATTATATAATAAACAATTTACTTTTTACTGGAACTCCAAATCCAAAACCTGGGACACCTGGTACACCTGGAATTCCTGGTATTCCTGGTACTCCCGGCACTCCTGGTACTCCTGGAACACCTGGGACACCTGGGACACTAGGAACACCTGGAATTGAAGGTACTCCTGGTACTCCTGGAGGTCTAGGAACACCTGGAATTGGAGGTACACCTGGTACACCTGGGACACTAGGAACACCTGGAACTGGAGGTACTCCTGGTATACCTGGAGGTCTAGGAACACCTGGAACTGTAGGTACACTAGGAATTGTAGAAATACCTGGAACAGGGGGTATATTAGGTACTTTAGGAACACCTGGAACAGGAGGAACAGAAGGGACACTTGGAATAGTACTTCCAGGAACAGGAGGTATATTAGGGGCTTTTGGTATATTTGGAACTGATGGTACAGGTGGTATTGTACTTCCAGGAACAGGAGGTATATTAGGTGCTATTGGTATATTTGGAACTGATGGGACTCCTAATGAAGGAGGAGTAGGAATTGATGTATTTGATTGTAATGGTATAACAGGAACTGATGGAATAGTTGATATAGGTGGTGGTAATGGTATTGAACTTCCTGAATTTAATGTAGGTACTGGAGGAATTGTTGTTGTATTTAATGGAGGTGGCTATTAATTTTTTTATATTATAATTTTACAGTAGGAATCTAAATATATTAATTTATTATTACTTTTGTATTTGTTGAATTGATTTTATCATTTAATTCTTCTAATTTTTTATTTTTTGAATTTTCATCTACAATTTTTTCATTTAACATTTCCAATTTTTCATCACTCATTTTAAATATAATTATTTTTGTTTAAAAATATAATAATATATAAATGTTAATATACAAAATAAATAGAATAATAAAAGTTCAAATAATTTAAAAACATTTTAGAAATATATTTAATATTTTTCTTTATTATAAATTATTATTAATTGAAAAATCGTTTATTTCAAAAGTTTAAAACAACAATAATCTTTTACATAAAGAGAATAAGTATTAAATCCAAAAAAAAACAAAAAGAAATATTTAAATAAACCAATTTCAATAGTAAAAAAAAAAATTAAAAAATTGTTTAAAAGATAAAATGTTGAAAACAAATTATGAAAATATAAAAAGAATAGCAAGTGCAACTCAAAAAGGTTTTTGGAGAGTTCAAGCAATAGCAAAATTAGACAAAGAAATAAAAAATGGAAAACCACAATATGAATATTTAAAATCATTAATATCATTACATCCAAGAAGTAAAAGAGGAAAAAGTAATTTAGAATTAGAAATTACACCATTTTTACAAAATAATAACATAAAACAAACAAAAGAAACAAAAAAATTAAAAAACATTCCTTCATTTTTTGTAACAGAAATTTCTCCAAAAATAAATTATGAAAATATAAATGGAAAATTATTTCAAAATGAAAATGAAATGATGATATATAATCAAATGCCTTTTTTTTTTCTTCCAATTAAAAAAATTCGTCCAAGAACAGCAACAGAAAAATTTTATAATTCAAGGAAAATAGAAAAAGAATTTAATGAAAAATATGAATTAATTCAATTATATAAAAATAGTCTTCAATATATTCCTAATAATGAATTAAGTGATGCATATGATTCAAATTCAAATATAAGTAGTAATTCAAATACTAAAAGAAAAAATGATGATATTTTACCAAATATTAAAAAAAATAAAAAAATTAATACAACTGGATTTCGTAATTTAAATAAAAAAAATTCTTTGAATAGAGAATTTAGTAGTAAAGAGCATAAAGTTGTTTCTACTGATGGCTTTACTAAAAGTAATTCTAATGTTCCTACCATTAGTCAATATCAATTAAGTGGATTACATGATTTTAAAAAGTGAAATTTTATTTTTGGAAATGGAATTATTTTTTTTTTGTTTTTTTTTTAATTTTTTTATTATTTATATATTTTTCTAAATAATAAAATATTTTTTTTAATAATATAATATTTATAAAATAATATAAAAATAAAAATATGAAAAATGAATAATAAATTATTTTAAATCATGTATTGTTAATGGCTTATTTGGTATTATATTATATGTTTTTCTAAAGAAATTATATCCTGAATTTTCTCCTTGTTGTCTCATTTTATTTTTATTTATCATTGCAATTTTTGAACGAATATTTTTTTCTTTTTGAATATCATTATGATTTTTTATTAATGGAAAAATTAAATTTGTATTATTTTTATTATCATTTATTCCAAGAGCATTTTTAATAAAATTTTCACTTTTAATAACTATAGGATTATAATTATTATTTTTAATAATATTATTATTATTTGTATTATTATTAATATTAAGTATTTTAAATTCTTTTTTTTCTTCTAATTTTGAATGTGAAGATGACAATCTTTTACTTCTTAAATTTTCTTGATTTATTTTTAAAACATTAGGATTAATATCTTCTTTCATTAAATCATTTTCTTGACTATTAAAAAGCATATTTAAAGTTTTAGAATCAGCAAATTTTTCTCTAATAGAAATAACTTCATTTATCCTATGACCATTGGCAGAATCATTTCTTTTAAAAAACCCTTCCTGAGTTCCCATCATAGTATTACTCATAATATTAGAAGAAAAATTTTTAGAATCAAAAAAACCATTTTGAGTAATATTATTATTATTAGTAGGATTACTATTAATATTATTATTATTATTAATAAATTTATCTTCAATATTATTAATAGAAATAATTTTATTACCTAAACTTTTTCTACTTTGAATACTTCTTCTTTTTTCAGGAAAAGCTTTAACCCATTTATAAAAAGTTTTCCCTGCCGAAATAACATTTGCTTTTCTATTAATATTATTATTATTATTAATCATAGTATTATTAGAAGAACTATTAACAGTACTTCCAGAATTAGAATTATTATTATTTAAATGATTATTATTTAAATTATTATTACTATTTTTTTTTTTATTTTCCTTAATATTAATATTACTTGTATGATTACTTGAATAACTCTTATTATTATTATTATTAATATGATGCTTATTATTATATTTAATTTTAATTCTATCTGGAATTAATTCAAGTGCTTCTCTTGCACTTGGTCTCTTATGTTTATCTTTAGTCATCAATTTCAAAATAAATTGAAATAATTTATCAGTATAACAATCAGGAAGAGAAGGTGGTTGTTCATTTACAATAGCCTGACCTAATCTAATTAAATTTTCATCATTAAAAGGAGGTACAGTTTTTGCTAAATGATATAAAGAACAACCAAAAGACCAAATATCAGCTTTATAATCATATTTTTCCTTCTTAACTAATTCAGGAGCTAAATATAAAGGTGTACCAACACGACTCATTTTCATTTCTTTTTTTGTTAATAATTTACTCATTCCCATATCACCAATTTTAATTGTTTTATCTTTTGCCATAAAAATATTTAATAATTTTATATCTCTATGAATTACATTTTCACTATGTAAATATTCCAAAGCTAAAAGTGATTGATATGCAATATCCCAAATTATATCTTCATTAACGTAAACTTTTTTTTTTCTAACTGAATGAAGAAGAGAATATAAATCTCCATAATCACAAAATTCCATTATTATATAAATTCCATCTTTGTCATAAATACTTGTTATGTATTTTACTAAATTTGGATGAGATAATTTAGATAAAATGTTTATTTCATTATTTTTATCTGTTGTTTTTTTTAAATTCAATTTTTTAAGACAATATATTTTATTATCTGTTTTTGATTGAATTTTATATACTGTACTAAATGCACCTCGTCCCATTTCTTGTAGAATTTGATATTTTTCTGTTATGCTTTCTGGGAATGAAGGTAATTGGTTATTAATAATCATATTTTATATTTTTAATTTTAATTTTTTTATTTATTTATAAAATGGATAATAATAATGAAGAAAATTTAGGTTTATTTCTAACTGAACTTAATGGATTTATAAATTTAAAACAAGGAAATCAATTAACTCAAATTGTTTGTTATAATGATGATACAATAATTTATGGTGATGATAAAGGAAATATTGAAGTATTACAATTTAGTGAAAATAGAAAAGATAAATCAAATATAAAACAAATTATTCCTTTAAAACTAAAAATAATTGGTAGACATAGAATAAATAAATTAATTGTAGTAAATGAATTAAATCTTTTATATATTTTATGTGGAAATACTTTACATTTCTATTTACTACCTGAATTAGATGATAAAAGAGCTCAACATTTAGATTTTGAAATAACAAACTTATGTCTGAACAAAAAAATAAATCATGAAAAAGAATTATTAATAATATCAAAAAAACCAAAAAAAATAAAATTATGTACAATGGAAATCGAAATAACAAAATTAGAATTTTCCAAAAATGAAATAGCAATAGATGACACACCAGAATACATAGAATGGTATGGAGATTACATATGTTACTACTTAAAAAAAACACAAACAATTCATTTTATAGATTTAAAAAATAATATATCATCAAATTTACCATATGAATGTTCTGGAATTTTATTTTTAAATGATGGTTGGATTTCTTCTTCAATGACAATAGGATTATTATTTGAAACTAATGGAAATCCAAAACCAATGGAACCTTTGAGTTTAGAAGCAGGAAAAAATTTTATTCAATTTAGTAAAAAAGAAAATTATTTATTAACTTTATATGATTCTATGATTGTAATTAGTGATGGATCTAATTTAAAAACTATTCAAAAAATATCACTTGAAGCTAAAGATCATAGTTCAAAATCAATTTGCATTATTAATAGTATAAAAAGAGTTTTTATATTAATTCAAGGTGATGTTGATAAATATTATATTTTAAGAGAATTAAAAGAAACTCCTTTTGAAGAACAATTATCAAGACTTTTAAAAGTTAATAAATTTGAAGAAGCTTTATCAATTTTAAATAATAAAATTCCTGTTGAAGAAAAAATGACACAACTTGAAAATTATTATTTAGGTTGTGCTTGGGCTAATTTTATTAAAGAAGATTATGAAATTGCAAAGAAATTTTTTAGAGTTTCAAATTTTAATCCATTTGAATTAATGTATTTATTTATTAATTTATTAAAAGTAAAACCAATTCATATTGATTATGAAAAAAATAATAATTTATTAGATAGTCAATTTGAATTAAAAGATAATAATAAAGTAAAAGAAGCAGTTAAATGTTTAATTGATGTTTTAAAATATAAAATAAATTACATATATAGAGTATATAAAAATGATATTGAAGAAGGAAAAAATTTAGAAGTTAGAACATTAAGTTTTAATTCATCAACTTGTAGTATTATTAATTTAAGTGATTGTGAACCAAGGGAAATTACTTTAAAAGTATTTTTCCAAAATATAAATTCAACTTTATTAAAAGCTTTAGTTTTTAATGAATCAAAAGTAGAAGAAATTGAAAAATTAATTGAAACTGATAATTTTGGAACTGATTTTTTATCAGATACATTTTTAGAAGAATATAAAACTGATTATAGTAAATTGGCTCTTGCTTTTATTTATGAAAAAAAAAAAAATTATAAGGAAGCATTAAATATTTTAAAAGAATATATTCAAAAATTAGATAATCCTGGAATATCAAAACCAACAAAACAAAAAACAATTAATATTCTTTTAGAAATTGGAAAAGATAATGATATGAAAGATTTATTTGAAGAACATATTCAATGGATGCTTAATCAATATCAAACTGATGCTTTTGATATTATTTTATCTAATGATTTATCAATTGATTTATATATAAATGAAATTATTCCAAAAGTTGAGAAAGAAAAAAAAGAATTAAATTCAGAAGAAACTCATTATATTAAAGAAAAATTTTTAACTTATATTTGTGATAATCCAAAATATAAAAAATATTCTAATGAAAAATATCAAACTGAATTAATTTTATTACAACTTAATAATTTATTCAATGAAAAACCTAAAGATTATAATTTTACAGAAGGGGAAAATTTACCTGGAAAATATAATGATTTTAAAGAATTATTAACTAAATATAATTTATTTGATAAAATGAAATTAATTGAAAAAATAAAAGATTCTTGGCTTTTTGATATTGAAATTGATTTATATTGTCAATTAGATAAATTAGATGATGCATTATTAACTTATATTGATTTAGTAAATAAAAATAAAAAAAAATATGTTGATATTGAAAATTTTTGTTCAAATAATTTAGAAAAAGATAATAATTTATATATTAAATTTTTTAAAAAATTATCTGCACAATTTAAAAGTGATAATATTTTAGATGAACAAAAAGAAATAATTAAAAATGAAATGTTAAAAATTATGGATATGTCAAACAAACATGAATTAACAAAAGAGAAAAAAAATTCTTTAGAAATATTAAATATATTAAATCCAAATGAAATATTAAATGAAATACCTGAAGATTGGACATTAAATGATGATATAGTTTATGAATTTTTAAGAAATTCATTAATGCAATATACAAATGTTAATAATGAATTTAAAAGAGAAGAAGGATTATTAAAAGTTGATTTAAATTATAAACAATTAGAATTATATAAAGTTAAAAATAGACATGTTAATGTTGATATTGGAACAATATGTAATGCTTGTAAAAAAAAAATTGGAACTACAATTTTTGTTGTTTATCCTAATAATGCTATTTATCATACTAATTGTGCTCCTAATCCTCATATTGAACCTATGAAAGGAACTGATTTTACTAATTTTAGATATTAATTATTTATAATATTTTATTTATAATATTTAAATTTTCAAAATAGAAATATTGATTTATTTATATTTAAATTTTTCATTTTTTTCTTTACTTTATTTTTCAAGTTATAAATAAATTATTAATAGAGTTTGGAAATTTTTTATTTATTTTTTTTTTAATTATTATAGAATAATTTTTTTCCCAAATAAAGTTGAATATTAAATTATTAGAATAATTATATTAGATTATTTTATATAGAATAATTTACAAATATCAAATTTTTATTCTTTAAATTTAAATAAAAATATATAATGGGAATTCAAACAAGAATATTCAAAATAATTAAATTATTATTATTTCAAATAATTTTCTATAAATTATCAATAAGTTCAAAAATTAGATATATATCATTATTTTCAGCATCAGAAACAATTGAACTTTTATTAAATCAATCATATTTAGAAATTGGTTTTTTAAAATGCTCATATAATTCATTTTATAATCCCTCCGTTAATATATCATTTGAACATCTTAATTCATATTTTATTCCTGAAAAAAAAGAATATGATTATTGGAATTCTAAAATCATTTATACAAATGTAAATATTGATTATTATTTAAATTTTATTTTTCAATTTAAAAATAATATTTCTATAAATCAAAAATTAATGTATCATTTTAATTTAAAAAAATTAACATTAATTCAAAGAAATGATAATACTTTTTCATATGTATACACATTGGAAAATACATATTTTAATTATTTTAATATGAAGGATTATTCCATAATTAATGAAATAATAGAAAAATGTGACAATCTAATAAACCTTTTTTTCAAATTTAGTTTTGATAAGATTTTAAATTATTTATTTAAAATATATCCTAAATCTGATAATGAATTTATTATGGATAAAATGTCAAATTATTTCAAAGCAATGACTTTTACATCTTATAATGATGATAAAAATAATACTTATAAAGGTAGAATTATTTCTTGTTTTTTTGATAGTTATGAAAGAATAAATAATAATGAGGGAATTTTTAATTCAGTTAATTTGGAGTTAGAATTTCTACATAATAATATAAAAAAATATTATCATATTAATATTAAAACAATAAATTTAAAATTAGATTTTTTTTCATTTAGTGAATTTAAAGTTGATGAATATTATGAACCAATTAAACAATTAATAAATGATATTTTTCATAAAGCACACAACAATATAATTAAAAGATTAGGTAATAATTAAATTAAATATATGTATTTTATTATATTTTAATTAATTTTTAGTCTAAAATAAAATATTATTATTAAATCAATATTATAATTGTTAAATGAAAAAAAAATTGCCAATTGAAAAAATAAATCGTGAAGCTTTAATAGAATTTGAAAAACATGAAAAAGAAAAAATATTAAAAATACATAAAATTGGATTATATTTATGTTTTATTATTAATATAATACTATTTTCATTTATATTAATATATAAATATCAATTATATTTTTCAAAAAATGAAAACATATATTTAACAGAAGAAATTTATAATCAAACATCAATTATTTCATATCAAGATAAAATAATACAACATCATATAGTAAATTTCTTTTCTTTATTATCATCAATAGAAGATTTGATAATAGAAAACTTTAAAAATTCAGATGAAATTTTTTCAATAATGATAGAAGGAGGAATAAAAGATCCAAATAATAAAAGAATTTATCTTTGTTATAAAGGGACATTTGATTATGATAATATTGCAGTTATTGAACAATATTGTACTGGAAATGAATTATTATTAACAATAAGAACAAAAAATAATGAAAGATTTGGAGGATTTATTTCAAATTATAATTTTTCTTCTACTAATTATTTTCATCCAAGTATAAAATCATTTTTATTTCATATGGATACAAATGGAGTTTATCAAAAATTTATTGTTAAAAATCCTGAAAAAGCTTTTTATTTTGATCCTCATAAAAAAATTGTTTTTGGTAATGATGATTTAGTTATTAAAAATAATTGGAATACAACTGAAAATAGTTGTTATTCAAAATTTCCAAATAATTATGGTGATAATTCAAATAAAATAAGTGATTTAATTGGAAATGAAAATCAAAATAAAATTGAAATTGCTGAATTAGAAATTATTTCTTTTACAAATATAGATAATGAATAATATATTTATTTTAAATTAAAAAAAAAAAATAAAAATAAAAAAAAATGAAAGAAATTGATTTAAATTTAAGAAATTTAGATTATATTTTAAATCAATATAGTTTTAATTCAATAACTTTCTTAATTTTTATATCAATTTCAATGGGAATTGTAGTTGATGGATGTGAAATGACATTAATGGCATTATTTTTAATTCCAATTAAAAAATTTTATAATTTATCAAATTTTCAACTTCAATTAATTTCTAGTATTCTTTTTATAGGATTTGCATTAGGATGTTATTTAAATGGATATGTATTATCAAAATTTAGAAGAAGACAAATAATAATTAATTCATATATTGCAGTATTTATTTTTCATACAATATTATCTTTTGTTCCTAATATTATTTTTTTTTCTATTTCAAGATTTTTTATTGGATTTTTTTTAGGTTTAATTATACCAATTTCTTTAAATTCACTTGGTGAATTTTTACCTATTAAAAATAGAGCTTTTATATTAACTTCTATTTGGAGTTTTTTTAGTATTGGACAAGGATGTAATGCAATTTTTATGTTGATTGGAATGCCTAATTTTGAAATTGATAATATGAAATATGTTATTTTTAGTTTAAATATTTTAATTATTGTTGCTTTTGTTTTAAATGATAATTTTTATATTGAAAGTCCAAGATATTTACTTTTTAAAAATGAAAATGATGATGCTTTTAATTTTTTAAATCAAATGTTAATTCAAATAAATGAAGAAAAGTTATCTGATGAAGAAAAAGATAATATAATTAATGAAAATAATAAACATAAAGATAATGAATTAAAACAAGAAAGTGAATATATGATTTTATTTTCTAAAAAATATTTTCAAACTACAATTTTATCAATTGGAATAACATTTATTTTATCATTTTTATTTTATGGAATATTATTAATATCAACATTATCAATGAAAGATTTTAATTCAATGAATAATCCAATAATTAAAAATAATACAATTTCATTAAATATAAATAACACAATAAATGATTATATAAATAACACAGATAAAAATATAATTAAAAATTTAGGAAATGAACAATTAAATAAAACAAATAATTATAAAAAAATATTATTAAGTCAAATTATTTCTGCATTTATTTCAATGTTTGGATGTTTAATTGGAGGTTCATTATCAGAAATTCAATATTTTGGAAGAAAAAAAACAACTTATTATGGTTTTATTATAAGTTGTATTTGTTTAATTTTAATTTTATTAATTGGAAAAGATTTTTTTACTGAATTATATAGTATTTATTTAACTTCTACAATAGTATCATTTAATGTTTATTTAACTTATATTGTTGAAGTTTATCCTACTAAAGTAAGAGATATTTCTTCTGGTTTTTTATTTGGTTGTTTAAGAATTGGTGGTTTTATTTCTCAATTTATTTATTTATCAATGAATAAAATTCATTTTTTATTTCCTTATTTTTTTTCTTTTTTAATGGCTTTACTTGGAGCTTTTTTTACTTATAAATTACCTTATGAAACTTGTAATCAACCTTTAGATTTTAGTTTTGATAGTGAAGAAAAAGAAAATGATGAAAATGAGAAATTAATAAATGAATAATTTTTAATAGAATATTATATTATTTCAATTATTTATTTATATTATTTTTTAATTAATTTTTTTAAATATTATCTTTTTAAAATGAAGATATCTAATATTCCATTATTCATATATTTACAAATAATAATATTAGTTTTATGTTTTTCAATCGCTTTATAAAAGATTTAAATAAATCTAATAATTAATTTGATATAACTATTTTCATCACAAATCCAATTGTTATAATTGGTTTTGTTTTTTCGTTATAATTATAATTGTTATAATAATAATTGTTAAGAAATGTAAAAAAAAAAAATTCACTTGAAGTAATTTCACTTACAAATGAATAAGATATTTAATATTTAATTAGAATTAAAATAAGTTTAAAATAAAATTAAATATTATTTATTATTGGAAATAATAATTATATATTTTTTTTTCCAATATTTTTTAAATTTGGGGATTGGGGATTGGGGATT
>Ga0256407_10011146_pt1 | contig 12487 bp, 8 predicted proteins | sample RumenRJG_04DNA_FD_193489 | JGI IMG/M metagenome (GOLD analysis project Ga0256407, IMG submission 193489) | Bovine rumen microbial communities from Lethbridge, Alberta, Canada - RJG_04 | ecosystem: Host-associated > Mammals > Digestive system > Stomach > Rumen | place: Canada: Alberta | collected... | reverse complement strand
TAATTTATTTGAAATTTTACTTTCATCTTTTATTGGAGGTGGAATCAATATTGGTGGAGCATCTAAATTTTGTATATTATTTTTGGGGTTGAAGGAATTTATTTTATCTATTTTTTTTTTAGAAAGGTATATAAAATCTTTTCCTGCAAATTTCATTATTTTATTTATAAATTTTTTGTGTTATATACTTTATTTTTAATCATTAAAATCTGATATAAAATTATTATCATGAAATACATTTTGATACTAATTTAAAAATATTTTGTTTTATTAAATATGAATATTTTAAAATTATTTTAAAGATATAACAAGTTCAAAAATTATTCTCTATTGTTAAATATTTTGTAAAGTTTTTTTTAATTTTGTGTTTTATCCAAATTTAATTTCTATCCTTTTCTAAATATATAGTTTTTATAATTAAAATTATTTTATAGATTGATTATAATATTCCCATTATATAATCAATTGAAAAATCTATTTAAAATAAAAAATATTTTTTTGATTATAATAAATTAATTAAATTAATTTAAGTCCAATTCACAAAATTAAATAAAAAAATATAAATTTAAAAATTGATTTTAAATTATTAAAAAGTTTAAATTTGATAAACAAATAAAGAAATAATATTTATCAATAGTAAAAAGAATGTAAATTCATTCTTGAAAAACAAAATTGAAAAATAAAATAAAATATTTTGAATTATTAAATTAGATATGTAAAATTTTTATTATAGCATAAAAAAATATATTTATCTAATTACAAATTAATTCAAATTAAAAATATAATAATAAGATTAAATAAAAGCATTATTATATATTCACTTTTCAATTTTGGAGGTATATAAATCATAAACACCTTATTTATATAAATTGGATTTATATTACAATAAAAAAATTGAAGCAATTGATTGATATTTTATGAAAATATATTAAATAATAATTTATGAAAAATAAAAACTTCATATATTTTATTATTATTGATTCATTTAAAATAATATTATTAAAACTTAATTCAAAAATATATAATTTTCAATATTTTCATATTGATTCATTTGATATCAAATGTAATACATATATTAATTCCTAAAAAATTTATTTAATTGAAATTAATATAATATATAATGACTGAAATATAATTTATTATTTAATGAAATGCTGAAGATTTAACCATAAATTTGTTTTTTTTTTAAAATGAAATAATTATTATGAATATTATCATGTATAATATTTATATAATAAATATTTTATTTTTCATTTTTTGTTATTTTTTTATAAATATTAAAAGTATATTGATAAATATATTATGAATTTAATAAATTTCATTATTACCTAAAATATAATAAATAAGTAACTCAATAACAAACTATATAAAAAATATTAATATATAATATTATTATTTTTTACATTTATAATTATCAAATAAAATGATAAAAATATTGATTTATATAATATACTTTTATCATGATAATTATCTTATGACAATTATAAAGCATTATAAAAAATATATTATATAAAGGAAAAAAAGAAAATTATTAAAGTAAAATTATATATATTAAAATAAATAAATTGATATAGATAAATATTAATAACTAAGATTTTTTTATTCTATTATATATTATCATTATGGTTCATATTAAATTATTATTTCTAAATATTTGCATTATATATTTTTCATATATAAAAATTTTAACTTTTTTTTTACAATAATTATCAAAACAAATATAAATCAATTTTTATATATAATAAAAAAAATAAAATAAAAATCAAATAATCAGTTATTAAAAAATGTCAGAAGATCAATCAAGTAGAGGAATGGATCAAAGTTCTCTTTCTATAAGGAAAGATTTACCTCAATCAAAAAATCGTTTATCATATGATTCTTTAATTCAAATGAATAAAAATTATTCACAAGCATTATCTAAATTAAAAAATGATGCAATTTTATCAAATAGTGAATTAAATATTTCAAAATCAGATATAATAGTATTAAATGATCTTCTTAATGAAAATTTAGAATATATGAATTTATTAGTTAAAAAGCCACTTTATCAAGTAGAATTTGGTAATTTATATTCAATTTCAATGTCTTTTTTAGAAAATTTAAGAGACTTTAATCAAAAGGAAATATTATTATATCAAAAACTTCAAAAATTAAAATTTTTAGAAATGAAATTTCATTCATTAGTTAATAAAGGTTCAGGAGAAGATTTAGATAAAGCAGAAGAAATATTATTTGAAATAGAAGAAATACAAAAAGAACCATTAATTTTAAGACAAATATCTTTAATTAATGTTGCAAGTATTATATTATATAAAGGAATGATTAGATTTTATATGGATGATATAGAATTAGCAGAAAAATATGCAGTTGATGCATTGGATTTATTAGAAAGAAAAAATCTTCCTGAAGAAGAAAAAGAAATAAAAAGAATTCAAAAAATGAGTCATATATTAGAATTTTTAGCACAAATTTATGATTTAAAAAGAGATTTTAAAAGTGCAAATTCTTGTTATGAAAAAGCATATTATTTGAATATTGGAAAATATGGTTTAAATAATGAAAATACAAATGAATATAAAAGAAAAAAAGAACAATATGAAAATTATATTAATCAAGAAATGCAAAGAATGGAACAAGAAAATTATGAAAATAATAATCAAAATTATAATGATAATAATATTCCTGAAGATGAAGAATTTTATTATGAAAAAAATCAAAATTATAATGATTATGAAAATGATAAAAAAAGTGAATTTTCAAATAATGATTTTGTAAATAGAAAATTAATTTCTGGAAATATTTCAAATGCAAAAGGAACAACTGATACTTTTTCATTTAAAATTCCTATTACAAAACAAATTGAACCTCTTTTAATTTCAATTTATGATCTACCACAAGATAAAGAACAAGATAGATTTGATTCTACTTTATTTATCTGTAACATGTATTTAAATAAAAAAAATATATTTAAATTTTTACAAATTAATAAAAATCCACAAAATTATCAATTATATACTGATGAAGCTTTAAATTTAATTTTAGAAAAAATTGAAATTGAGAATGGGCAAGTTTATATTTTAGATGGATTATTAAATTCAGCTTTAATAAGATAAAATAAAAAATAAATTGTGAAAAAATTAATATTTTTTTTTTAGATAATTTAATTTTTAAATAAAAAAAAGATAAAATTATTTTTTATTCTAAATCTTGAATTAAATATTTAAAATTATAAGGAACAAATTTATATCCATCTCCTTTATAAAATTTATTTTGAAATTCAACCCAATGTAATCTTAAAGTATGTAAAGCACATTCAACAGAATCCATAAAAATAAGAACTAAAACAGTAATATTAATAAAAAGAAAAAACCAAATAAAAGTTCTAATAATATTAAATCCATATAAAAAATCTCCTTCTTCAATAAATTCCATAAAAGTTTTTTCCATAAAAACAAAACTTAATTCCCTATGTGCAATTGATAATGCCCATAATCTTAAATATGATGCAGTATTTGATAATGTTCCTAAAACAAATTCAATTGTACCTATTAATTGATTTATAAAAATATCAGTAAAATTTCCTTCTATTAATCTTCTCTCTTTTGTTTTTCTTCTTTGTTCATCAAATAAATGACTGAATTGAGCATTTTTATCAATTTCAATACTTGATTCACTTAAATTTAAACTATTCATATTATTTATATCTCCAAAAATATCATCATTTGGATTTTTTTCATTATTAAGTAAACCTTCATTTTTTATATAATTTAATTTTTTTTTTTTTTTTTGTATTTTATAAAATAAAAATATTGGTTTTATCAATAACATAATAGGAATTAAAGAAATTGCAATTATTAAGAAATTATAATTTATTTTCTCTTGATTAATTGATATTTGTGATTCATTCCAAATTGGTTTTCCAGTTATTTTTCCAAATTTTAATACCATATTCATCATTATTGTTAATATACTTGGTGCATTACTAGTATCTTTTGTCCAATCTGTTAACCATTTAAAAAATATCATAAATATCATATAACCAAATGTTATTGACATAAAAATAATTTGTGGAATAAATTCAAAGAAAAAATTAATATAATTTTTAAATAATAAATCATTAACTCCTTTTAATAAAATTCCAAAAGTCATTTGTATAACACCTATAATTACACTTAATTTCATTTTTAAAGAATTTACAATTATTAATTCATTGGAAGAAAGTAATATTTTTGGGTCTAAACCAAAAATATAATTACAATTTTTATCTTTTTCATATTCAGTATTATTATTTATTTTATTATAACAACTACCAAAAAAATCAAAAGGGACAGATAAAAATTCATTAAACATAAATCCACAAAAAACAGAATAAATACCACAAATAAGGAAAAAATATGTATATTTATACAAAGAATTAAATGAATTATTTCTAGATATATTATTATTAGAATTATTATTAAATATTAAAAATAAAGAAATAAATATTAAAATCAAACCATGACCAATATCAGCAAACATTATTCCAAATAAAAAAGGGAAAGTTATTACAGTAAAATAACCAGGATTAATTTCTCCATAACTTGGAATACCATATTCATTTACTATTAATTGGAATGGATAAGTTAAATTATTTGTTTTTATAAAAGTTGGTTTTGGTAAATTATAATCATTTACATCTATTAAATTAGTTGTTAATGATTCATCATCTGTATTTAATATTGTTTTTATTTTTTCTAAATACTTTGAAATAATCCATACCTCACCATCAATAAAATTTTCTCTATGAATACATTTACTTAAATTTATATATATTATTTTTTGCTTTTTAAAATAAAGTTTATATAAAGCAGATTTTTTATCTTTTATTATATTATCTTTTAAAAAATTAAGAATAGCTTCTCTTGCTTGTTTTAAATATTCTTTATGTTCATGAATTTTTTTATTAATATCACCAATTATTTCTTGTGCAGAATTAATATTATTTTGATGTAAATTAAATCTATTACAATTAAATAAATCCATAATATTATTTATTTTATTTAATAAATATTCACTTTGAGAAAATAGAATAATAAAAATTTTTTTTGGTTTATTTACTGGAATATCTTTGGGATAAATAGCATCAAAAAAAGTTTGAATAATTCTTCCTTTACTGACTCTAAATAACATTCTCATAATTTTTATATCAAGATCTGCATCACAAATTCCTCCTAATGAAATTAAATTTTCTTCTTCATTATTTTCAATATTTTTAACATTTGATGCAGTTAATAAAAAATATTTTTCAAGAACCATTTTTCTTTCAGTTTCATAAATTAAATCATTTTTAATTTTATTATAACTATCAATTAATTCTCTCATTTTATTATAACTATCTGAAATTTCTTGTTCAATTGAGTCAAAATATTCTTCATTTGATAATTTTTTATTATTTTGATCTCTTTCTAAATCAATAATAAATTCATAATTATTATATGTTTCAACATTTAATCCAAAATCTTTTGCAAATTTTTCAAATGATGATAATTGTTTTTCCATTTCATTACAACGATTAATTAAAGGAAAAAAATTATTTTTTGCTTCAATATCATTTGCTGTTAAATCTATAAATTGTAATGCATCTTCTTCCAATTTTCCTATTATTTCCATTACTTTAACTGCGTTTGGAATATTTCCTGGCATTCTTATTTTTTTATGAAGAACTTCTTCACTTCTTAAAAATCCCATTTTATATTTTTTTTAATTTTTTATTTTTTAAATTTTTTTTTTAAAATTTTACAAAATAAATTAAATGATTAATAATGATAATAAAATAATTTCTCAAGAAAAGTATATTGAAGATGCTAAAAAATATTATGAAGATAAATTAAAAAATAAATTAAAAAGTGAAGGAAATAATATTAATATTGAAAATATTAGTTTTAATACAAATGAGCAAAATAAAATATCTTTTAAAAGATCATTTTCAGTAAATCCAAAAACAAATTTATCAAAACAAAATTCTTTAAAAAATATTTTAACAAATAATCAATATAATAATCAAGATTCAAATGAATTAACTTATTCAATAATGAAAGATTACTCTCAATTAAAAATAAATAAAGATGAAAAATTTTTAAATAGAATGCAATTTGATGTTAATAAAAGACAATCTAAAAAAGAAAGAATGAAAAAATTAATAGAACAAAATAAAATTAAAATTGATGAAATAAAAAGAATAAAAGCATTTAATAGATTAATAGAAGATGCAAACAGAAGAATTGAAGCACAAGAAAATTTAGAAAATTTAAAAGATAAATTAAGTGTAAATTTAATTGCACCACCTATGAAAAAATATAATTTTGAAGAATGGGAAAATGTATATGAAAAACGATTTTTATTATTTCAAGAAAATTCTAAGAAAAAAATTGAAAAAAATAGAAAAGAAGAATTAGAAAAAAAGAAAAAATTAGAAGAAGATGAAATTAAAATGTGTAAAATTAAAAAAGCTACAAAAAAAGAAATTGATAAAATATCTAAAAAATTATATAATGATGCACTTAGAAGAGGATATAATAAAACTGAAAAAATAAAAAAATATAATAATTCTATTGATAATGAACCCTCAAAATATAAAAAAACTATAAATAGTAGTATTTATACTTTTAAAAATGGAGATAATAATAAAAATAATATATCAAATACAACTTTAAATCAAGAAGATAAAAGAAAAAAAAATTTATCTGCAGTAGAATTTAATAATATAAGATTTACTCAAAGTCAAAATCATAGTCAAAATAAAATAAATAAAAAAAAAGGAAAAGTAAGTAAAATTGTAATACCAAAATATTTAAAAGATCATTTAAAAAAAGAAACAAAAATAATAAAAACTAAAAAATATAATATAAATGATATTGGAATGGAAATATTACCATCACAACAAGGAATATTAGAATTAAATGCAATAAGAAGATTAAATAACAATAATAATAATTTCAAAAGAAATTACATAGGATATAATGAAAGAGATTTTAAAACGAAAGAAAATTATACTTCAGGAAATAGTGAATCATTTAAAATATATACAAATTCTCAAGCAGAATAAAAAAATGTATATATAAAAAAAATTAATAAATAATTTAAAAAACTATATTATAAATTTTAACTTAAATGTTGATACATAAAGAAAATAGTGAATTATCAAATATATGTCGTAGTTCAAATAGTGATCATATTGCAATAGGAGGAAAAAATGTTTTAAAAATTTGTTCTTTAACATCAGAAAATACATTAATAAATATTCAAAAATTAAAAGAATCAAAATCAAAAGCAAGAACAGGCGCAACAGATTTAACATGGAATCCAATTTTTTCAAATTATTTAGCATCATGTTCTTTATTTTCACCCCAGATTTTATTATGGGATATAACAAAATTATATTTACCTTCAAAAATAGGTTCACATGAACAATTAATAAATAGAATTAATTGGAATGTAAATAAACCAAATTTACTTATAAGTTGTTCATATGATAAATCAATTAAAATATGGGATACAAATAATCCAGTTAAAAAAAATTTAAATGAGGAGCCAATTCCAATAATAAATATAATAACAAAAGAAAGATTAAGAGATTGTCAATTTTCTCAAAAAAATGAATATTATTTATTATCATCTTTTGTAGATGGTCAAATTAAATTATGGGATACAAGAGAATATTCAAAACCAATAAAAACTTTTCATCAACATATAACTGATGTTTTGAGTATTGATTGGCATCCTAATTTAGAAAAAATATTTTGTAGTGGTGGAATGGATAAAAATTTATATATTTGTAATATAGATGATGAAACTCCTATTTTATCTTATAAAACTTCTGTTGGTATTTCTAGAGTTAAATGGTTTAATCCTAATCCACAATATATTATTTCTTCTTATCAAATTAATAATTTTTGGACTTCTATTTGGAATATTAATATTCCTAATATTCCTGAATATAAATATGATGGTTATAAAAATGTTGTTACTGGATTTTGTTGGGATTTGTCTAAAACGAAATTAATCACTTGTGATAAAAATGGTGATGTTGTTATTAAAAAGTTTGAAGAAGGAAAAAGAATTTTAGATAATATTTGTACTAGTTTAGTTAAATTTTCTCCTGATAATCATTTATTTTATTATTATGAAAAAAAAGCTGAAAAAAAAAATTTCTTTGAATGTAATTTAGATAAATTAAAAGGAATAAAAGAAGAAGAAAAAAAAAATGTTATTAAAATAATGAATTTTAATCAAAAATATTTCACAATGGTGAATATTCCAACTTCAAAAGGTTATAAAATTAAATTAAATTCCGAAGTAAATTTAGATTTTACCACAGATTTACAACAATATTATACTTATAATACAGAACAAATTCAACTTATTTTAAATGAATATGTATTTATTTTAGAATATAGAAATAATATTATAAAATATAATAATCTTAAATTAAATAATGATGCATCATTTACAGAAAAAGTTAAATCTGCTATAAATTATAACTTAAATTATGCAAGAAAAGAAATTAAAAATTATAATCATATTAAAATTTGGGAATTTTTAAATTTTCATACTTCATTAGAATGTTTTAAAGTAATAGATAATATAATTAATAATATAAAAGAAGAAGAAAGTTCTCAATTATTTTTTTCAATAACAAAAACAAAAATATTAACAATAATAGATTTCTTAATAGATACTCATTGTGATATTTATTTAGCAACAATAATAGGTTTATTATTTCATCCAATATTTGAAAAAGATGAAATAAATAGAAATCGTTTAATTAGAATAGAATATGATTGTATGACATCATTATTTGAATTAAAATTATACAAAGAAGCAAACATAATAAGAAAGTTTTCTTATAAAGAAATAAATAGAGATCAATTTGATTCAATTATATTTGTTTCATGTAATAAATGTAATGTTTATTATGATGCAACTAAAGTTGGTGAATGCACTTGTTGTAAAAGGAAAATTATTTGTGGTGTTTGTAAAAAACTTGTTCTTGGTTTATATTTTTGGTGTTCTGATTGTGGACATGGTGGACATAATAAATGTATGGATGAATGGTTTTCTAAAGAAAAAAATTGTTCATTTGGATGTAAACATAAATGTATTGCATAATATAATTAATTATTTTTGATGATTTTGATTTTTTTTTTATTAAAAAATTTTTATTTTTTTTATTTATATTTTTATAAAAAAATTTTCGAAGTATGATAAATTCAAATTTTGATGTGTTGGAGTCAAAAAAAATTATTTCTGATTATGCAATAAAAGCAAATAATGGTATTCAGAATAATAAAGTTCTTTTAAATTTAATAAATTACGAAAAAGGTCAAATCTCTCGTAATAAGAAAATATTACATAAATATTCACAAAGTAATGAACCAACTTTTCAATTAGCAAAGACAATTTATCTTGAATTAAAAAAAGAAGGTAATTATATTCATGAAAATAGTTTAAAAATGATAAAAGATATTCAAAATTTAAAAGAAAAAGTAAAAACAAATTTTTTTATAAATTAGATATTAGTATTATTAGATAAAATAAGGGAAGGAAATCAATTAAAAAATGAATATGAAATGATGCAAAATACAAATTTTTTATTACAAAATGCAATAATTGAAAAAGATTCTATAATAGAAAAATTAAATAATGATTTATCAAATATATTAAAATTTCCGCTTTTTAGAGAAAATAAAAGAGATCAAAAAGTAAATCCAAATGATATAGAAGATGACTTTTATGACGACTATGATTATTATCAAGATTTATTATTATCAAAATCAAAAGGATTTAATAAATATTCAAATAAAGTGAAAATATTACAAGATAAAATATATAAATTAAAACAATTAAATACAAATAATTCAAGAAGTATAATGAATACATTAGTTTCTATTAAACCATTTAATATAAAAGAAACATTAAATTCTTCTGAAAGTTATGATGATTATTTAGATGATTTAAATTCTGATAGTGATGATGATGTTGATTTTACCGATAATATTGATAATAGAAATTGTATTAAAAATCATGAAAATAAAATTCAAATTCCAAAAATTGATTTAAAACAAATTGAATATAATAAAAGAAAATATAGGAATGATGATAAAGAAATTAGTTTATCTAGAAGTAGAAATGATGATGATTCTCTTATGGAAAGTAAAATTAGAAGTTTAAAGCAAAAGATTAAAAATTTTAAAAGAAGAGTAAAAAATAAATTAGTAAAAATTCAAAAATATGAACAAAGGATTCCTGAAATGAAAAGGATTTTACAAAATTATAATATAAATTATGAAGAATTTGAAAAAAATGGAATTAAAAGTGAAAGAAAATTTTTATCACGCATTATAGAAGAATAATTAATTTATAAAAACGTTCTAATTTATATATTTTTAAAAAAATATTTGTTTTTAATAAAAAATTTAAATCATGATAACATAAATTAGGTAAAATGAATATTAAAAAATTCAAAAAAGTATTTTTTTGAAAGATATATTAAACTAATAATTTTTATTATAAATAAAAATTTAATAATTAAATTAAGATTTTAATTGTTTAATAATTGAACTATTTTTTTTATTTAATTTATTTAAAATTATAATTTTTAAATCAATAAATAAATAATAAATATAAAGATAAAAAATATATGCAACAATAATCTAAATATATAAATAAAATTCTAAAAGTATATTAATGATATATAGACTTAGTCAAAACTTTTGCTAATTGTTCATCAGCTGACATTATATTTAAATTATGAATAGAAATATTTTTACTATTAAATAAGTGATTTTATAGAAAATTATAATAATTAATGTTTTTAATTAAATTGAAATATTTTTTGGTGATTTATTAAGAAATAAAAGTATAAAATAAAATAGATTCATTAATTGTAAAACATATTAAAAAAAAATAATCTAATTTTAATTTATTTAAGTTAAAAATTTTAATTTAAAATTTTACCAACAGTATATGTAAATAATTCCTATAATCTCAAACCCAAAATCTTATAAAAAAATAAAAATCTATCTTAATATTATATAATATTTAATAATTAATTTCTAATTTTTTTATGAAATAATAATATTAAAAATATAATAAAATAAAATAATTCAAGATTAAGCATAATAAACGTATTTAGCTCTTCTATGAACACATAATTTCCCTTCGACAAAAATAAAAGTATCACTTCTAGCATTAATAGATTCTCCATTATCCATTCTTTTAACAACATCATCAGGTAATTTTGGAACATTGTAAATAAATTCAATTGAATTTTGAGAATTTGGCATAAATAAAGGGAATTTAAAATGATAATTTGCAGCAAGTTTTCCATCAATATAATGTCTTTCAATAAGTACTAAATTTTTTACTACTTGATTTCCAACTACTAATTGTAATGTTGTTCCAATTGTTTTTGTTCTTATTATTTTATTTTGGAATTCATATTCTAATTCATGATCTGCAAAATAATCTAATTCATATATGTTTTGAGGATAATATTCATGATATACTTCTCCTGTTCCTAAATCTCTTAATTTAAATCCATTGAAACGAACTCCTGGAGTGTTGTCTGCTAAGGTTATGATAAAATCATCTGTTGGTTTTTCCATTTTTAATGCTTGTTCTATGGTTAAATTTTTGTCCATTTTTAAATAAATAATACTTTTTTTGAAAAAGTAAAGAAAAATATTTTTTTTTAAAAGTTATTTTTTATTTAATTAAAAATATTAAATAAATATTTTAATCAATTTGTCAATTAAAAAAATAAATAATTCAATTAAAATATTTAAAATTGATTTTTTTAAATTTTGTTCATGAGATTATTTGATATTTTTTATTTCAAAAAAAAGTAATTAAAGAAATTTCTTATGATATTAATTTCTTATTTGAAAAAAAAATATTTTTAATTTGAATATATTTATAAATTTTTTTTATTTATACTTATAAAAAATATTTTCAAAATTTTATATTTATTTAAGTTTTCTATCATTAAATCTATTATATTAAGTTGAGCATTAATAGAATAATCATATAAATTTATTCTTTCATTTTTGTTATTCATTTTATAATAAAATATTTTCTCAAATTTTTTAAACAAATTTTTTTGGTTACTTATTTTTTTAAATTTTTTAGATTATATTTATCTTCATTTCTTCAATTTGCACTTGAATTAAATTATTTTTTTTAATATTTTCTTATTTTCTACATAGTCTTGTATTTTATTATGTTTAATATGTACTTTTTTTTATTATATTAAATTTATTTTAAATTTAATTTGGGAATATAATTAATAGATTTTCCTTTTTTTCTATTTGATAATTTTTTAATTGAATATTTATAGGTAATTTTATTTTTTTCTTTAATTTTATTTTCAATATATTTTCATTGTATAATTTAATACAATCATTTTTATCTTTCTCATCAAAATTTTCAAATTTATCAAAAAATATTA
>Ga0256407_10011145_pt1 | contig 12488 bp, 16 predicted proteins | sample RumenRJG_04DNA_FD_193489 | JGI IMG/M metagenome (GOLD analysis project Ga0256407, IMG submission 193489) | Bovine rumen microbial communities from Lethbridge, Alberta, Canada - RJG_04 | ecosystem: Host-associated > Mammals > Digestive system > Stomach > Rumen | place: Canada: Alberta... | reverse complement strand
TATAAATAAGTTTATATTATATCTGTCAAAGTTATAATAAAAAAAACAATAGTGAGTGATAATATGGATAATAGAAATAAAAAAGAAAATAAACCAACAGTTAAGAAAGAGGAATATGCTGTTGTACTTGATTATCTAAGCCGTGGCTATGTTAAGTCAGATATGTCCAAATTCGGTGGTAAACCTATTGCTCAAGCTATTGGTACAGAACAATTCACTCTTCTTGAATTAGCTCCTAAAAATGGTGTTGATTTAGAAATACAAGACCAAGTATACATTGGAAAAGGAAAAAGAGACAAGATATACAGGGTTCTTGGTAAATTGGATTATGAAAATTTAACCGCAACAGCCAGAATAGAACTGGACTACTCTATTCGTGACATTGTTGAAGATAATGAGGATAAATTTGTTGAATTTTTCAATACTGCAGATTCAGTAAGTACAAGAATGCATTCACTTGAACTGATTCCTGGAATCGGTAAAAAATACATGTGGGACATCATTAAAGCAAGAGAACAGAAACCTTTCGAAAGCTTTGAAGACATTTCAGAAAGGCTCCCTACATTGGCAGATCCTGCCGCAATGATTGTTAACAGAGTAAAACAGGAACTTGACACTACCAAACCAAAACGAGGTAAAAATAAATATTACCTGTTTACACAACCTCCAAGAGCTGCAAGAAGAAGATAAGTGATAAATTGACAAATGAAAATTCCCCATCCTTATCTAAAACAACAAAAGATATTTTAAGCCGACATGGAATAAAGTTAAATAAAAATCTGGGCCAGAATTACCTTATTGATAAAAACAAAAGGGACCAGATTATTAACTTTGGAGATATCTCAAAGGAAGATGTTATTTTAGAGATTGGAACGGGAATTGGAACTCTTACACTTGAACTTGCCAAAAGAGCCAAAAAGGTAATAGCCATCGAGCAGGACCAGAAGATTTGTGAAATTCTCGCCCAAAGGCTTGAAGACGAAAAAATAGATAATGTGGAACTGATTAATGATGATGCGTTAAAGGTGGATTTTCCGCCTTTCAATAAAATCATCTCCAATCTGCCTTATCAGATATCATCACCGATTACTTTTAAATTCCTTAACTATGATTTTGACCTTGGTATTCTGATGTATCAAAAGGAATTTGCCAGCCGAATGAACGGCGAAGTCGGAACCAAAAACTATTCCAGACTTTCGGCAATGCTTTATTTTAAATGCGATGTGGAAAAACTGACTGAAGTGAGCAACGAAAGCTTCATTCCAAAGCCGCAAATAGACTCGACTGTAGTCAAATTGACCCCAAAGGAAAACAGCATATCCGATGAGGACTTCAGGACCTATTCCAAATTTACAAAGGCACTCTTCCAGCACAGAAACAAAAAGATTAAAAATGCCCTGATTGATTCCAGGCATATCATAAGCAATATTGACAAGAAAGTCCTGAAAAAGAGGCTGAATGATATAGATGATAAAGAACTGGAGGAATACCTTAAAAAAAGGGTTGTGGTGCTTTCCCCTGAGGAGATCCTGTTGATATCCAAAAAGCTAAATCCGATTTTTGTTGAGTGATAATATGGGCGAATTTATAATCAATACTCACGATAACGTTTATATCCCCGCCGAAGACAGCTATCTTTTGGCGGAAAATCTGGAAATCAAGCCTGACCAAAGCGTCCTGGAGATTGGAACGGGTTCGGGAATTGTTGCAATGTATGCTTCAAGGCTATCCGACAGCATTACCGTAACCGACATCAATTTTGATGCATGCGAACTTGCACGCAAAAATTTCGAGGCAAATGACATTGAAGGCATTGAGATTCTCTTCGGCAACATGTTCGAACCTGTCGAAAACAGAAAGTTTGATGTAATTCTATTCAATACTCCATATCTACCTACCGAAGAAGGAGAAGTTTTAGACGACACCATAAATTATGCGTTTGACGGCGGACTAAATGGTAGGAAAGTCATTGATCTTTTCTTAGATGAAGTGGGAAATCATTTAAATGATGGAGGAATTGTCCAGATGATACAGTCTTCACTTTCCGGCAATGATGAGACACTGCAGAAATTTGACGAGATGGGTTTTATTGCCGAAATAAAGGCATCAGAACATTTCTTTTTTGAGGATATAACTTTAATAAATGCATATAAGGTGATATAATGGAACAATGGAAAGTATCAATACTTACAGGAGTAGCGCTGATAATTCTTGCACTGATATTCTCATTTATCAGAGGTGGAATCAGCATATGGATGGCAATAGTTATCGTGCTTGGTGTAATTGATATCATATTTGGAATAATGAGAAAGAAAAAAGAAGGAATATAGAGAATTTAGAATTCTCCATCGAAAACGAGTTTTGCCGGGCCTTCCATGAAAGCGCCTAAGGCATCATCCTTTTCGTATACATTGAATTTTAAGTCTCCGCCAGGCAGGTGGAGCAATACGTTTTCATCAAACAGTCCAAGTTTGAAACCTGAAATTGCAGTTGAGGTTGCACCGGTACCGCATGCAAGTGTGACGCCAGCTCCTCTTTCCCAGGTAATCATCTTACCCTCATTTTTAGAGATGACTTCTACAAAGTGCACATTGATCTTTTCAGGGAACACTTCATGAGCTTCAATTGCAGGCCCATACTTGTTGATGTCAACTTCATCCACATTATCGACAAAGATTATGGCATGAGGGTTTCCGACGCTGATTGCGGTCAGATTGAACTTGGTGTCGATTACATCCAATTCACCGTTTAAAAACTCTTCCTTATCAGAAGTCATTGGAATTTCGGGAGTTTTGAATGTTGACAGTCCCATATCGACCTTAAAGAGTACAGGCTCATCGCCGTCAAGGGTGATTTCGATTGTTTTGATTCCTGCCCTTGTCTCAACAGTCATTTTGTCCTGCTTTAAAATGCCTTTTCTGTAGACAAAGTCACCAAAGCATCTTATACCGTTTCCGCACATTTCAGCTTCGCTTCCGTCAGGATTGAACATTCTGTATCCGATGTCGGCAACTTCTGAAGGTTCTACGAACAATACTCCGTCGCCTCCGACACCGAAGTTTCTGTGGCATAGTATCCTGCATGCTTCCGGCTTGTCAGTTTCAGGAATGACTTCCCCATCGAATTCGTTGATTATTGGAAAGTCATTGCCTATTCCGTGCATTTTTGAAAATTTTAATCCTTTTAAATCTACCATGATATCAACTTATTTTAAATGTGGTGGAACCCTTTGTTTGTCGTATAGGTCTTCAAAGGTTTCCCTTTCACGAACCAAATTGCATTTTCCATCAGTTACAAGTACTTCTGAAGCTAATGGCCTTGAGTTGTAGTTGGATGACATTGTAAATCCGTATGCACCTGCATTGAGGATTCCTAAAACATCACCTTCTTCCACATCAGGCATTGGCCTGTCACGTGCGAATAAATCTCCGGATTCGCAAACGTTACCTGCAACATCCACTTCCTGGGTCATTGGAGCGTCCATTTTGCTTGCATCAACTATGTGATGGTATGAATCATACATTGCAGGCCTGAGTAGTGTGTGGAAACCTGCGTCGACTCCTATGAATTTCCTGTAGCTTTGCTTTACGCTGTTGACGGTAACCAAAAGCACACATGCATCAGCCACAAGGTATCTTCCTGGTTCAAGATACATTGTAGGATTGCCCATATCATATTGCTCGAGTTTTTCCTTGAAGAGTGCAACATTGACTTCTGCGAATTTGTCAAGGTCAAGGAGCTTTTCTTCAGGAGTGTATGGTACGCCCACACCTCCACCGAAGTCAACAAACTCAAAGTCTATTCCGGCTTCCTGGTGGACTTTTCCTGCAATGTCCATTGTGGATTCGATTGCCAGTTTGAATGGTTCTGGGTCAAGAATTCCTGAACCGATATGGGAATGCATACCGATTGGGTCGAAACCTAATTCTTTTGCCATTTCATATACTTCAACAGCCTCATTGTCCATGATACCGAATTTACTCATCACTCCACCGGTGATACAGTGGTCGTGGTGTCCTGCACCAACCATTGGGTTTACCCTGAATGATATTTTCAATCCTTCCGGATCAACCATTTTGGCCAGTCTGTTAAGTGCAGAGACTGAATCGATATTCAGGACTGCGCCTTCATCATGAACGAATTTTAATTCATCATTGGTTATGTTGTTACCTGTAAAGAGGATTCTGTCGCCTGAAAATCCGAGCATTTTTGAGATGTGGACTTCACCAGGGGAAACAGCATCAATACAGCAACCTTCAGATTCCAATATTTTCATTACTGCAAGGTTGGTATTTGCTTTACATGCGTAAAATACTTTAAAATCAGGATAATATTTTGAAAAAGTTGAATAAAATTTATTGTAGTTTTCCCTTATCCTATTTTCATCAATCACATAGGTTGGAGTTCCGAATTCTTCTGCAACATCAATTGCATCGGCTCCACCAATGTCTAAGTGGTTTTTGTCGTTTACTTTAATATTTAAGTCCATAATCTAAACTCCTTAAAAAAGTTACATTATGTATTTACTTATCTTGTTCGAGTTATTTAAAATTAATGAAGGAAATTGATTTTCCGTTTAAATTATTTAATAGAAGACTAAAAATAATAATCATGAAATCATATGGACTTACTGTTAGAGGCATCATCAAGAATGATTCGGGCGAAATCCTGATTGTCAAAAGGCATCCTAAAAGCAGGACTGACCCTGAAATGTGGGAACTTCCCGGTGGAAAGGTGGAAAAGGGAGAGCATTTCGCCGATGCTCTTGTTCGAGAGATTAAGGAAGAGACAAATTTGGATGTGAATGTCGGAGACTTCTGTGAGGCAGTGCAAAACGACTATTCCCACAAAAGGACTGTTCAGCTGATGATGTATCTGGATGACGTTGAGGGAAGCGTTGAGATAAGCGAAGAGCATACTGAATACATGTGGGCTTCAATTGAAAAAATAGAAAGTTTAAAATTATCAAGTTCCCTTAAAAAACTTTTAGAAAAAAGAAATTATGAGCTTTAGAGTATTTCATCTAAAGCTTTTACAAACTGGTCAATTTCGGATTTTGTAATTGTCAACGGTGGAACAAACCTTAACACCTTGTCGGCGGTGCAGTTGATTAAAAATCCTGCTTCTCTTAATTTGTCGACATATTCTGCGCCAGGCTTGGTCAATTCAATACCTACCATTAAACCTTTACCACGCACATCTGCGATTATTTCCTTATCCAATTTTTTAAGCTCGGATATGAAGTATTCGCCGACTTCATTGACATTGTCAAGGATATTTTCCTCATCAAATGCATCAAGAACGGCATTAGCTGCAGCCGCAACCAATGGACCTCCACCGAAGGTTGTTCCGTGGTCACCTGGAACGAATGCGCTGGCTACCTTTTCGGTTGCAAGGATTCCGCCCATTGGGACTCCTCCGCCGATTCCTTTAGCCATTGTCATTATGTCAGGTTTTACGTCAAAGAGTTCATGAGCGAAAAGTGTTCCGCATCTTCCAAATCCTGTCTGGACCTCATCGACAATGAATACGATGTCGTTTTCCTTACAGATTTTTTCGATTCCTTTCAGGTATTCGATATCAGGAACGTTGACTCCTCCTTCACCCTGGATAGGCTCTACAATAATTGCTGCAGTATTTTCTGTAACTGCCTCCTTGATTGCTTCCAAATCATTGTATGGCACATTGATGAAACCCTTTGGCAAAATGGATTTGAACGGTTCGTGGTAATGTTCGTGACCGGTTGCCGCAAGTGTCATTATGGTCCTTCCGTGGAATGACTCTACGGTTGAGATGACCTCGCTTTTTCCTGTGTATTTGACAGCTAACTTGATAGCTCCCTCATTTGCCTCAGCACCGCTGTTTGCATAAAATATTCTGTCAAAACTTGTCATTTCAACTAACCTTTTGGCATAAATCAAAGCAGGCTCGTTGTAGTAGATGCTTGAAATGTGAATGAGCTTTTCTGCCTGGTCCTGAATTGCCTTTACAAGTTTAGGATGATTGTGACCTAAACAGTTAACTGCAATACCTGCAAACATGTCCACATATTCATTTCCATCGATATCCCATACTTTAACACCTTCCCCGTGATCAAGTACGATTGGCTGTCTGGTGAAAGTGTTTATGAAATAATCATCTTCAATCTTAATTAATTCCTGAGTATTCATAATAATCTCCTAATATATTTAATCATTAAACATATTAGATTAAATTAATATAAAATACTTTCCACAGAATCATCTGATAAGTGAAAAGAATGAAGTGATTAGGCATTGGTTTTAAAAAAAATTTAAATAGATGAAATTAATCATCTATTTGACTTTAACGGTTGTTTTAATGGTGTCTTTGAGGTAAGTCATTTTGACTGTGTATTTCTTGCCTTTTTTGAGCTTTTTGATAACATTCTTTTTAATAGTGACCTTGGCTATTCCTTTTTTGTTGGTTTTGACCTTGTAGGTTTTTCCTTTGAATTTGAAGGTTATCTTTTTGCCTTTGACCTTTTTGCCGTTGATTTTGAGGGTCGCTTTTAATTTAACTTTTTCATCTGAAAAATTTGAAAAATTCATTATTATATAATATATTCACAATAATATTTAACTATTTAAACAATTTGATAAACAATTGAACTTAAAAACATGATTAGTTATTCAAAAACTATTTAATAGGAGTCATTAAATAATAGTATAAGGTGAAAAAATGAAAGTCGCTATAATTGAAACTGACAAAGGTAATATCGAATTAGAATTATTCCCAAAAGAGGCTCCAGGTACTGTAGCCAACTTTGAAAAATTAATCAATGAAGGATTTTATGACGGATTGACCTTCCACAGGGTAATTCCAAACTTTGTAATCCAAGGAGGATGCCCTAACGGAAACGGTACCGGAGGACCTGGATACACCATCAAATGTGAAACCGAAGGAAACCCTCACAGACACGGAACCGGTGCACTATCAATGGCACACGCGGGTAAAGACACTGGAGGAAGCCAATTCTTTATTACACACTGTCCACAGCCACACTTAGATGGAGTTCACACCGTATTCGGCCAAGTAATCAAAGGCCAAGACGTTGTTGATGCTATCCGCCCGGGTGACGTTATGAACAGAGTCACCATAGAAGAAAGATAACCTTTCTTTTTACTTTTTTTTTATTTTTATCTATTTTAATTTAGTTAAACAGCTTTTAAAGAAAAAGTTGTATGGGTTTGAAAAATTGCTCCCGTTTAAAACTGCTTATTTTAAATATCAAGAATTGCATATTCTTTAATTATCAAAATATCCAAAATCCGAACATTGAATATGCACCATATCATCTCAAAAATCAGATTTTTAGAAAAATTTACAGGTTCATTGCAATATTTATTCGACCGTAAAAACTATAATTTTAGATTTAACAGAAATTTTACAATCTTATAGCAAAATTGAGATATATAAATACATAAAATTTAAATATTGATTAAAACAAAGAGTAATTTTGAATTTAAATAACATTAAGGAGGATAAAATAATGCAACAGAATTATTCTCAAAGATTGGAAATGCAAATTCCACAAGAAAATACATATACTGGATTGACAAAAACTAAAAATATGGATAAAGAACTCGCAAATCTTTCAAAAGATTATAATATTCTCAAAATTGATGAATTAAAAGAATATTTGGAAAAAAATGGTGGATTAATACCATATATTCACTCAATAACTCCTTTAATTAAAGATTATTTCCCTAAAAATGAATTATGCCTAACTTACTATATTGATCCAGAATTTGAAGAGTTGAATCATGCCTTAATTTGTGTGATAGGAAAAAATTCATTATTTGAAAAAGAAAGAGAACTAATGAATCAACTTAATGATAAATTACTATATTTAACTGATTTTTCAACTGATGTAAAAAGTTTAATTTCTGTAAGGCTGTGGTGGTTATGACTGTTTTTGATTGGAAAGAGTTCTACAATGTGGGAAATCACCTTAAAAGTTATTCGAAAAAGGAAGCATACCAACGTTCAGCAATCTGCAGATACTATTATTCATGCTTTGGCCCAGTTAAAAACTATTACGAAAAATCATTTAGGAAAACGCTATCATCAAAAAATGCGCATATCAAATTAATTAATGCATTAAAAAAATCTCCATTTTTTGAAGAGCAAAAATTAGGTGAAAAATTAGCTGAATTAAGAAAAAATAGAAATTTTGCCGATTATAAAACCGGAAAATTGAGTAAAAAATTGGTTATTGATTCTAAATTGGATGCTGAAGAAATTTTTCAAATGTTAGATGAACTTTACAAAAATCCTGTAAGAGTAATGAAATAACTAACTTGTATTAGATTTGATTCCTACAAATGAAGCAAATACTGATGCAATGCACAACACCACACAGATGATGCAGGTTATCTGACAACTTTGAATCAGCAGCGGGTAGTACTGCTCGATTATCGGAACATCACCCATTATGAACGCAAACACCAAAGTCAATATTCCCATACTCATTGCCTGACCGACCGTACGCATTGTCGCAACCGCAGCCGATGCAGCTGAAGTGTCCTTTGGAGGAACGGACCCCATGATTACATTCGTATTCGGCGGTGAAAAGAGTCCGAATCCTACACCATAGATTACCATGGATACCATCAAAAACTCCATTGGGGTTGCCGCATCCAGAGATGAGAACAGAAACAGTGAAACAGTCCCAAGACCCATTCCGATTGCCGCAAGGATTTGAGGCACGAACCTGTCGGACAGCCTTCCTGCAATCGGAGCCAAAACCACCTGGCACAATGGAGCCACAAGTAGTATCATTCCTGCAGTCTGTGAATCGAATCCCTTGATGTATTGCAGATGATAATTAAGGATTGTTGTAACCGCATAGGTTGCCAAATATGCGCACAGTGATGCGAAATTGGCTGAGAGAAACTTGTGATTTTTAAAGAACCTGATATCAAACACAGGATGGGATTGTCTCAGCTCGATAAATCCGAATATCACAAAAATTATGACTCCCAATACTGTCAGGACCATTCCCAATTGTGTGTTTAAAATGGTAAAGCCGTACATGAAGAGCACCATTCCGATTCCATATGTCAATGATCCCTTGATGTCCAATGGAATGCCCTTAAATGAAATCCATTCCTCATCGATTCTTGTTAAAAGCAATGCCAGAATCACAAAGAGAAACGGAACTCCGAACAGCACTACAGACCTCCAGCCCAGATTGTAATTCAGGATTCCTCCCAATACCGGAGACAAAGAGAGTCCCACATATACTCCGGTAATGTTTATCCCCAATGCCTTTCCGCGCTCTTCAGGAGGAAATGCGGACACTATCATTGCCATGGAGGTGACATTGATGAAAGCCAGTGCTATTCCCAAGATAAACCTGCAGGCAAGGAACTGTTCCTGAGATGTTACGCAAACATTGACTATGGAAATTATGATAAATAGAATAATGCTTATGTTTGTGACCTTCTTAAGACCGAATTTTCCTGAAATTTGGCCGGCAGGAACCGAGAGAACAGCCACAACCAACAAAAAAATAATTGTTACCCAGTTTTGAACGATATTGCTCATGTGAAATTCTGTTGCAATTGATGGAATGACAATGGTTACTGCATTGACCGCAAAAACCGTGAAAAATGACAATACCGTACAAATCAATAAGAGTAAATTTTTCTTCTCCATCACTATTATATATCCATGATGAAGTTTAAATATTTTTTAATATAAACTACAATTATGAGCGAAAACAAATTTCCGGAATATATCACATTCCCAAGAACCTTTGAAAAGTATAGATGGTACAAACCCATCCTCGTATTCATAATCGGAGCAATTGTATATGCAGTATTGCAAGTTTTATTACTTATGATTTTTAACATTGCCTACGATACGAACACTATTACTCAATTAATGACAGGAGGATACGAAGCCCTAAATTCTGAAGTTGGAAGCTACATCGGTTATCTGTCTGTGGCCATTTTCATTCCTTCACTTTATATTGCAACTAAAATTGTTCGGGACAGGCCGTTTTCTTCCTATTCATCATCACGTGGAGGATGGAACTGGAAACTCTTCTTTAAGTCACTTTTAATTCCATTGGCAGTATATATAGTCTATGAAATTATACATGTCCTGATTTTTGGACAAAAAAGCGCGAATACACTGACACCTACCTTCTTTTTGATATGCCTGATTATCATACCTTTGCAATGCATTGGAGAAGAATACGTCATGAGAGGTTTGATTATGCAAACCTTCGGATCATGGTTTAAAATACCTGTTCTGGCGATTGTCCTTCAATCCATAGTTTTTGCATCATTGCATCCCTACAGCATCCTGGGAGTAATCGGAGTATTCATACAGGGAATCCTATTGGGATTCATAGCCTGGCGCAGCAACGGTCTGGAAGCTTCTTGCGCAATTCATAGCGTGAATAACCTAATGAGTGCATATTTTGTAGCTTTAGGATTTGAAGTGAGCTCATCTCTAATCACCCCTTACGACTTTGCTTCAACAATGATTGTTAGCACAATCTCAGCATTGGCACTGTATTATGTCGGAACAAAGAAAGGCTGGTTTGAGGAAAAGACAGAGAATCTATGGTAAAATCACTCTTAGTTTTGAGTTCAATAGCTCAAAACCTTATTATTTTTTAAGTTTCTCCATCAGCCCGGACCTGCGGGCATAATGAAACATGTACAATTGGACATATCCTGCATTATCACCAAATTCATCCATTCCAAATTCCCTGACCTTGGAAACACTTATGTCCTTGCCTTCAAAATACAGATGGGACACTATCCTTTTTATCCAGACATCAGACGGAAAGGCTTCCCTGAAGTTGAATCCGTAAAGCAGTATGCAGTCTGCCACCTTCGGACCGACACCCGGAACCTCAATGATTGTTTCAAAGGCTTCGTCATAACTCATGCTTGAAATTTCCGACAGGTCCATTTCAAGTGTAAACATCTCGCTTGCCCTTCTCATGTAGGGTGCCCTATATCCTACACCACATTCCTTCAGATTATTTTTGCAACTGCAAATATCTTCAATATCTGATGAATTAAATTCATCTTCATCATCCAAATACACATTTCCTAACACGGAACTTTTAGGAAAAGTATAGTATCCATCATGCTCATTTCCCCATTTTTCCTTCATGCCGGAAATCGATTTCGTCCACCTTTTGATGGAATTGTTTGCAGAGCATATTGATGATATGATGCATTCAAAGGGGTCGGGCGCTAAAAAAAGTCTCAAGCCGTTGCAGAATTCGCTCATTTCGGCAAGTTCCGCATGGTTGTGCAAATATTTATAGAATCTGTTCAAATCAAAATCCAAATCATAGATGTAGCTCAATTTGGAAACGGCATCACTTTGAGAAATTTCACCATCGAAATTGAAATCCAAAAAATCGCCGGACTGGCGAACATCAAAAATGACCGGCTTATCATCGACCATGACAACCTGCCTGAATGATTCGTCAACCTGCTTCCAAGGGGGCTGTGAAGTCTGGCCGGAAAATTGAGTCAGTTCTAAATCGATCGGAGCTTTGATAATCATAACCTAACAGCTACATTATTTTCTTTTAAGTATTCCTTGACTGTGCCGATTGAATATTGGTTGAAGTGGAATATGCTTGCTGCAAGCGCAGCTGAAACATCGGTCTTTTCAAACACTTCCAAAATATGCTTAGGCTCGCCAACTCCTCCACTGGCAATTACCGGAATGTCAACCGCATCATTGATGGCCTTGTTAAGCTCGATGTCATAGCCGTTCTGGGTTCCGTCGCCGTCCATACTGGTCAAAAGCACTTCACCGGCACCACGGTCCTGGCATTCGATTGCCCACTGAATTGCATCAATGCCTGTGAACTCCCGTCCGCCGTAAATGCTTGTATCAAACCAGCAGTACCCGTTATCTGTTTCTATAACTGTTTTGTCAGGAACATCATCGGGATGGTCAACGTATCTTCTCTTTGCATCGATTCCTATCACGACTGCCTGGGAACCGACAACCTTTGAGGCCTCGGTCAACAGTTCAGGATTCTTGATGGCTGCAGTGTTGGTTGAGCATTTGTCCGCTCCCGCCTTAAGCATGTTGATGTAGTCGTCGACCTTTCTTATTCCTCCACCTACACAGATTGGCATGAATACGTTTTCGGTCAATCTGTCAATCACATCGGCCATTGTGGCACGCCTTTCATGTGAAGCGGTAATGTCCAAAACAACGACTTCATCCGCACCTTCCTCATAGTAGCGTGTTGCAAGATCAACCGGATTTCCTGCATATTTGATTTGCTTAAACTCGACTCCCTTAACTACACGGCCTTCAGGAACCTGCAGGTCACAATCCAGACAAGGAATAATTCTTTTGGTCAACATAAAAATCCATAAAAAAAGTAGAAAATTTGTTTAAGAATATTCTTAAGCAGAATATCTTAAAACGAAACATAAAATTGCTAAAATAACTGTAGCAACAATAACGTG
>Ga0256407_10011141_pt1 | contig 12490 bp, 11 predicted proteins | sample RumenRJG_04DNA_FD_193489 | JGI IMG/M metagenome (GOLD analysis project Ga0256407, IMG submission 193489) | Bovine rumen microbial communities from Lethbridge, Alberta, Canada - RJG_04 | ecosystem: Host-associated > Mammals > Digestive system > Stomach > Rumen | place: Canada: Alberta... | reverse complement strand
ATACCTTTTTTCTTGTACTGAGGGTATCCTGCCTCATGCTTAAAGAACTTCTTATAGGCATCACATAAGTCTTGTAGCTTTTGCTGTAATACCTGTGATGGGCATTCATATAAGAATTCATGCTCACTTTTAAATGGTGTGAGTCTATAGTTGAAGGTATAGGTATGGATGAACTGATTGTAGGTGAGCTTTTGAGCTTGCTTTAATGAAGTAGCTTCTCCCCAGATTAGTCTTGATTCAACATCTTCTAAGTATTCTTGATAATCTTCTTGCATGTTATCAATGAATGAATTGTAAGTGTAACGAGCATGGCCGAAGTATCTTATGAACTCCCTCTCCTGCTTACCGGTAAGTCTTAATTTATATTTAAAACCTAACCTAATGTGATTACTTGCCACTTAACAACTCTTACCATATTGAAATCAAATTAACTTATGATTATTGTACAGTTAATCACATTTAATATCGAGTCATAACATTCAAATTTCTACAATTTGTCTGTAAACTAGCTTACAATGCTTAAAAGAGCTTACTTTGATGCTCATCACCGCCATAAATGGCAGTGTTTTCGCATCCGGTTAGTGGATAAAAAAAAGCAACCGAAGTTGCTCATTTTAAGATGGTGCGGGAGAAGAGACTCGAACTCTTACACACAAGGCGCCAGAACCTAAATCTGGTGCGTCTACCAATTTCGCCACTCCCGCAAAATCGTATAGCACAAAGTGCTAGTGATAAATTTTAATGCGTATTTAAAGCTGTCCATTGCCACTAAGTGGTGCGGGAGAAGAGACTCGAACTCTTACACACAAGGCGCCAGAACCTAAATCTGGTGCGTCTACCAATTTCGCCACTCCCGCAAACTGGATTTATGCTTTAAATGGGGTGGCTAAAGGGGCTCGAACCCTTGACAACCGGAATCACAATCCGGGACTCTACCAACTGAGCTATAGCCACCATTGAAGCATTTTGTTAAAACTCACTAACTGGCGCGTCCTAGAGGAATCGAACCTCTGACCCACAGCTTAGAAGGCTGTTGCTCTATCCAACTGAGCTAAGGACGCAGAGTTTGTTTTCCACGACACTCAAACCTTTAGTGAAGTGATTTAACGGTGCATATGATACAAGACGATCTATAAACCGTCAACAATTTTTTTAAACTTTTTTACTGCATTTTTTTACAAACTTTAACAAAGTGCTTATATATCGCTTTTATCGTGAATTATTTTTCACTTTTTTATAGTACATAAACCTAACTTACGCATTTTTATGAAAATTTATTTAGTATTTTCTATTTAAATAAGTCCTAATTATGAAAAATACTACCGTCTAAATAAGACTTAGCTCTCATTTTTTGCTAAAATTTACGCAAAATTTTTCTCATTTCTAGGTGATTTAAATGTTCTTAGGTATTCCTCTAATAGAACTAGTTGTTACCGTAGTCATTCTTCTTCTCTGCGGTGTCGTAGCCGGCTTTTTAGCAGGCCTATTAGGTATTGGCGGTGGTATTATCTTCGTACCATGCTTCTTCTATGTATTTACTCTTTTCTTTAAGATCCCAACTGAAATTGCCATTGTTGTAGCCACAGGTACTTCCCTTTTGTGCATGATCCCGACATCAATCTCAGCTGCTATCTCTCAGTATAAAAAAGGCAACACTGATCTTGAGGTGATCAAGAACTGGTCAGTATTTATGCTTTTAGGTGTAGTTGTTGGTATCTTATTATCTAAGTTCTATGGCGGTACTTGGCTTACCATCTTCTTTGGTAGTGTAATGATTTTAAACTCTATCAATACCTTATTTAGAGCTAAAGCAAAGCCAGCCTTTGCATCCCTTCCAGGCCGTGTTGGTCAATCTATCATAGCCTACTGCATTGCTTGTTTCTCATCAATGTTAGGCATCGGTGGTGGAACCTTAACTGTACCTGTATTAAATGCTTGCTCCGTACCACCTCATAAAGCTGTAGGAACCTCATCAGCTGTATCACTATTTGTCTGTGTACCAGGTGCCCTACTTATGATTTTAACTGCAACTACTCCTGTAGGTGCGCCAATTGGTACTTATGGTTTAGTAAATGTATTAGCAGCCTGCTGTGTAGTACCTGTTTCATACTTCTGTGCACCACTTGGTGTCAGCGTAGGCAAGAATATTGCTCCTGCTACCCTAAAGAGAATTTTTGCGGTAGCATTATTCATTATTTCTGTAAGCATGCTATATAAAGGTATCACCTCTTATATGGAAGAAGGTGTTATGCCAATAGCATCTGAGCAATCACAAGATATTTCAACCACCGCATCGGAGACAAACTAAATGTCAGCACAAATTATTGATGGTAAGGCAATTGCTAAAGAGCTACGCGCTGAGCTAAGAGTTCAAGTAGATAAGAGTGTAGCAGCAGGTGCTAGACAGCCTGGTTTAGCAGTAGTTTTAGTAGGCTCAGATCCTGCTTCACAAGTTTATGTTAGAAATAAGCGCAAGGCATGTGAAGAAGTTGGTATCAAGTCTTTTGCTTATGACTTACCAGAGACTACCACTCAAGAAGAGCTTGATAAGTTAATTGAGGATTTAAATAACAATCCTGAAGTTGACGGTATCTTAGTACAATTCCCTCTTCCAAAGCACTTAGATGAGTCAAGCATTGTTGAGAAGATTTCAGCTTCAAAAGATGTTGATGGTTTCCACCCATATAATGTTGGCCGCTTAGTTCAACGTATTCCTTACATCTGTGCATGTACTCCTCACGGCGTCATGACCTTATTACACAAGACCTTAGGTGATGATCTAAAAGGCTTAAATGCTGTAGTTGTAGGCGCTTCAAATATCGTTGGCCGTCCTATGGCTTTAGAGTTATTACTAGCAGGTTGTACTACTACTGTAACTCACCGTTTCTCAAAGCCAGAAGATCAAAAAGCTTTAATTAAAGCAGCAGACATCGTAGTTGTAGCTGTAGGTAAAGCTAAGTTCTTAGATGGTGATTTAATTAAAGATGGTGCTACCGTAATTGACGTAGGTATCAACCGTATGGAAGATGGCAAGCTCTGTGGTGATGTTGATTTTGAAAAGGCATCAAAGCACGCAGCTTACATTACCCCTGTACCTGGTGGTGTAGGTCCTATGACCATTGCTACTTTAATGCAAAACACTATTACAGCTTACTTTAGCCACATTAAATAGTAGTTAACAGATACTAAAAAAGCCATACTTTTTACGGTATGGCTTTATTGTTTTTTAAAGCCTCAATTTTGTGTTGAGGCTTTTTAATTTTCTTAACCTACTAGGTTATCAAGATCAGCAATTTCAACTACTGGGCTTACGTCTTTAGCGTAATCAACGCCATCACAATCAAAGCCGAATAACTGTAAGAATTGCTTCTTGTAGTCAGCATAGTCACTTAACTCAAATAGGTTTTGGGTAGTAACTTGTGGCCATAACTCTTTGCACTTTTGCTGTACGCTATCACGTAATTCCCATGAATCCATACGTACACGGCCATTATCATCTAACTCTGCCTTGTTACCGTATAGAGCATCGTGGAACATTCTGTAAATGTGCTCAATTACAGACTCATAAATGCCTTGCTCACGCATTACCTTAAAGCATAGAGAGATGTATAAAGGCATTACAGGGATAGCTGATGATGCTTGAGTTACAACACTCTTTAACACAGCAACGCGTGCGTCACCGTGAACAGACTGTAAACGCTCAGCATTTGCCTTAGCTGCTCTATCTAAGTCTTCTTTAGCCTTACCTAAAGCACCGTGCCAGTAAATAGGCCAAGTAATTTCAGTACCGATATAGCTGTAAGCTACAGTCTTACAACCATCTTCTAGAACATCAGCATTCTTTAAAGCTTCAATCCATAGCTCCCAATCTTGACCGCCCATTACCTTAACAGTATTGTCGATCTCTTCTTGAGTTGCTGGCTCTAATGAAGCGGTGATGATTTCATTCTTGTTAGTATCAATAGCTGTTGAGGTGTAAGTCTGGCCAATTGGCTTTAGAGATGATCTTACAACTTCTCCAGTCTCTGGCATCTTACGTACAGGAGCAGCTAGTGAGTAAACAACTAGATCAACTTTACCTAAATCACGCTTGATGATCTCAATAACCTTATCGCGAGTCTCGTTTGCAAATGCATCAGCATTTACGTTGTGAGCATAAAGACCAGCTTCTTTTGCATACTTAGTAAATGCAGCGGTGTTGTACCAACCTGCAGTACCAGGACGCTTTTCAGTACCAGGCTTTTCAAAGAAAACACCTAAAGTAGCAGCGCCTGAGCCAAAAGCTGCACTGATACGAGATGCTAAACCATAACCAGTTGAGGCACCGATTACTAAAACCTTCTTAGGACCATTTGCAACTGCGCCCTTTTTCTTTACAAGGTTAATTTGCTCTAAAACATTAGCGTCACAACCTGTTGGATGAGTGGTAACACAAATAAAGCCACGTGCCTTTGGTTCAATGATCATAGATTCTCCTTTAAATAGCTTATCTATTTACAAATTTGCTCAATTTTACCATATTTAGAAGAATGTTCTTTAAGTTTTACGTTTTGACATTGCGCAAAGTGTGCTTTTTCTTTCAAACTCTTTATTTCGTTGTATAATCAACGCGCAAAATTTCATTACTACTTTCTTATTAAAAAATGAACAAGTTTATTAAATACTTTGCACTATCATTATTATTCAGTGCCCACTCTGCCCTTGCCATCAAAGCAAGCCCAACTCCAATTCCAGGAAGCCAAGTCGGTGTTGCTTATCTAAAACCAAATGATAATAAGATCTATGGTCAAAACATCGATACCTTTATGCATCCTGCTTCTACCTTAAAGGTATTAACTGCTTTATCAGCTGTTTTATATTTAGGTCATGATTACACCTTTAAAACCACAATCAGCGTTAATCCAAATGCAGTTAACGCTCAAGGTAAAGTTGCAACCGATCAAAATGGTACTTTACACTCAGATGTTGTCATTAAGTTTGTAGGCGATCCTAGCTTTACTGCTAAGTCTTATAGAACCTTGCTTGATTCTTTATCAAGATCAGGGGTTAAGAGCATCGCAGGCGATGTGATCATTGATATTAGTAGATTCGGTGGTTTAACTAAAGGTCAAGGTTGGTCATGGGATGACACTCCTGTATGCTTTACAGCTCCTGCTGGTGCTGCCATTATCAATCGTAACTGCGTGTTTGCTCAGCTTCAACCACATGGTATAGGCAATATTGCAACTCCAATTGTTTCAGCTGGTAGCCCAATTACTATCGCATCTGATGCGGTAGGTGTTGCTCAGTCTAACTATGGTGGCAACTGCGAATTAGAAGCTGATTTGTTTATGAAAAATCAGTATCGCATCTCAGGTTGTGTACCTGTACTTCCTCAAAATAAGCCATGGCCTTTATCATTATCTGTATCTGATACTGATCAATGGGCTGTTGATTGGACTAACAATATCTTAAAAGAAAAGAAGATTAACTACCGTTCAATTAAGATAGCAAGACAAGAGCAAACAGGCTTATCAGCAATTGGTATGATTGAGTCAGCTTCTTTAGATGTACTAGCAAAATACATGCTTCACAGATCTAATAATCTTTATGCCGATGCAATTGCTAAAACTGTAGGTTATGAGTTCTATAAGATGCCTGCTACCTATGCTCGCACAACTAGAGCTATTCGCCAAGTGCTAAGACAATACGCTAACATCGATTTAGGTAATACCTACTTAGTTGATGGCAATGGTTTATCTCCTCACAATCTTGTAACTCCTCATAAGATGTTAGAAGTTTTAGAATTTATCAACTTAAATGACGATAAGATCGATTTTATTAAGTTACTACCAGTAGCTGATGAGTCAGGTACTTTACATTGGAGAGCTTCAACACGTGACGCTCCTCTAGGTAAGAACGTAACAGCTAAGACTGGTACTTTAACTAACGTATCAAATTTAATGGGCTTTATGAAAACTAAGACCGGTGCACGCGTACCATTCGTGTTCTACACTAACTCAATTTCATATGACCAAAGAACTCGTGATTTAGTTAAGTACCATAAGATTGCCTCTCCTCATTTAGGTTACGAAAGATACGTACTTGAACAAATCTATGATGAGAAAGTAATGGGTAGAGATTTCTAAGCTTACCTTTATAGAATTTACAAAGGCTCAAAGTTAATGCTTTGGGCCTTATTTTTTAGATCTTAATAAGGTTGTAAAGACGCTTATCTTTTAAAAGACGCTTTAAAAGAAAGGCGCAGAAATGGGGAAAAGTTAAGATATTACTATCAACACCTATATTCCCCTTAACAAGTTTAATTCCAAACTTAATTTCAGGATAGTTATCGCTTTGAATAAGCTTTGATAAACTTCGAGCTTTATCATTGCTTGCTTTTACTTCAAGTGGAACTAACTCATTAGCGGTTCTTAAAAAGAAGTCCTCCTCTATGGATGGATTTTGTCTTTTGTAATAAAACAAGTTGTACCCTGATTTTACTAAAGCATCCGCTACCACATTTTCGTATAAGGCACCTTTGTAAACATTCAAATTGCGATTTGCTCTTAAGTCATCTTGAGCTTCTTCATCTAAAAGAGACACCAATAAGCCGGTATCTGCCAAATATAGCTTTAACGCATTCTCATCATAATTACCGTTTAAAGGTAGCTCTAAACTATTTAAACAATAGCAAATATTTACAATACCCGCATTTTCAAGCCACTCAATTCCACCACGGTAATCACGATATCTTGCGCCATTTTCAACTTTTGAAATTTGAAACTTCTTTTGCTCCTTTGATAGCTGTACTGGAATGTGCTTAAAGATATTTAAAATTCTTGTCTTATCCATGCCTTGAACATACTTTTGAATATCTTCTTTAAAATCGTTTATAAGAGCATGTTGCAAGGCAAGAGAATTTTCAAAAGTATCTTTTTCTATATACTGTCTTACTACAGCAGGCATACCGCCTAATATAGTAAAGTCCATAAAAAGGCTATAAAACGTATCATTAAATACTTTTGATAAGGCTTTACCTTCAATCATATGTGAGTAAAGATCTTCTACAACCTCATCGTCATAGCCTTTAGCCCATAAAAACTCTTCAAAATCTAATGGGCGCATGATGATATCTTGTTTGTAGCCAACAGAGTTACTTTCAATTCTCTGATAGTTAATACCTAAAAGAGAGCCAGAACAGATGACATCAAATCGTCCGTCTTGTTTGAAGAATTTTAAAGATGTGGCTATTTCTGGAAAGACCTGCAATTCATCAAAGAATATCAAAGTCTTTCCTTCAATGAACTTAAAGGATGGATTAAGTAAAGAGATGTTTTTAATAATGTCGCGTGCACTATAACCATCTTCAATGATGGATTTATATTTAGGATCTTCAGAAAAGTTAATCTCTATAAAGCTTTCATAATGTGAAGCTGCAAAATGACGAATCGACTCTGTTTTACCAACTTGCCTACAACCTTTAATGACAAGGGGTAAACGATCCTCTTGCAAATGCCAATTATTTAAGACATCATCTATTTTTCTTTTAAGATACATATGCACACCTCATACAAGGTTAATTATAAGCCATTTGCACAAAATTTAAGGATATTTAAGTCAATATTTCACAAAATATTTAATTTATTAAGGTAACTTTGCACAAAATATAAGGATATTTTAAATAAGTTTTCACAGAATTTAGTTTTTCTAGTTTTTACAAATCGCTCAATTGAGCATAAATACAAGTCATTTCAAAGAATTGTGGAAAATATTAGTGGACTTAAGGTAGTTTGTAGTACAATCTTTCTTACTCAAAACCAATTAACATTTAATTACGGGTGAAAAATGAAGTTATTACAAAAATCTCACAAGCTTGATAATGTCTGCTACGACATTAGAGGCAAGATCCATCAAGAAGCTTGCCGAATGGAAGAAGAAGGCCAACGTATTCTTAAGTTAAACATTGGTAACACCGCGACCTTTGGTTTTGAGGCGCCTGAAGAGGTTGTTCGCGATGTTATTCGTAATCTTCCAATTTCTCAAGGCTATTGCGAATCAAATGGTATCTTCCCAGCCCGTAAGGCCATCGCGCAGTACTACCAACAAAAAGGTCTTAAGGATGTAGATGCTGATGATATTTTCATCGGTAACGGTGCATCAGAGCTTATCACCATGACTATGAATGCTCTTTTAAATAATGGTGATGAAATTCTAGTGCCAGCACCTGACTATCCTCTATGGACTGCTGCTGTAAATTTAGCAGGTGGTAAAGCTGTTCACTATATGTGCGATGAGCAACAAAACTGGTACCCAGATATTGAGGATATGAAGAAAAAAGTTACCTCACGTACTGTAGGTATCGTTTTAATCAATCCTAATAACCCAACTGGTGCTGTATATCCAACACCTATGCTACAGGATATTGTTGAGTTTGCTCGTCAAAATGACTTAGTTATTTTTGCAGACGAAATCTACGACAAGATCTTATACGATGATGTAGCCCACAGAAGTATCTGTACACTAGCTGACGATGTAACTGTAGTTACCTTCAACGGTCTATCAAAGGTTTATAGAGCATGTGGCTTTAGAATGGGTTGGATCTTAGTTACAGGTCCTGCTAAGCGCAATAAAGGTTTCATTGACGGTATTAAGTTAATGATGGCAATGAGACTTTGTGCCAACGTTCCTCTACAGCATGCTATTCAAACTGCTTTAGGTGGCTATCAAAGTATCAATGAGCTCATCATTCCAGGTGGCAGATTGTATCAGCAACGCCAAGCTATGTATGACCGATTATCAGCTATTGATGGAGTATCTGTAGTAAAGCCTCATGGTGCTTTATACATGTTCCCTAAACTTGATAAGAAATTTAATATTAAAGACGATCAGAAGTTTGCAATGGACTTACTTCGTCAAGAGAAGATGTTGATTGTTCAAGGTACAGGCTTTAACTGGCCAGAGCCAAATCACTTCAGAGTTGTGTTCTTACCATCTTTAGATGTAATTAACGATGCTTGTGATAGATTAGAGCATTTCTTAAAGACTTATCGTCAATAATTCTATCTATTAGACAAAATTCTCAAATGCCACCACTTAGGTGGCATTTTTGTTGGATAAATCTCAAGACTACATGCCTCTATGATAAAATGAGCTATTCTAAGTTTTAAGGCTAATTTAATTCATGGCAGATAGAGAAGTTCAATTCATAACCGATAGCAAGGGTAAAAAGACTCATGCAATTATCTCTATTGAAACCTATAATCAATTAGTAGGACTTAAAGCTCTATTAAAACCTGCAATTCCATTGGGACATCATGAACTGTACTTTTTTAGTTATCAAAATATAACTGCTAAAGGTTATCCTACTGGAACACGTTCTAAGCCATATTTTGTGGTAACCAAGAACTCACAGGCAGCATTAAATTCAGGAAACTCAGTTCCAAGTAATGTGAGTAAGATACGTGAAGAGCTACTTGGAAATGGAATATTACAGTTAGATGCAGAGCATAATTGCTTTGTATTTAACCACGATTTTAAATTTCAAAGCGCTAGTGCCGCTGCAACAATTATCGCAGGCTATGTGCGAAGCGGACTTGATGTATGGGTTAACCGTGAAGGTTTTTCTCTTAAACAGTCTGGTTTTGGTGTTAAGCACAAGAAAAAGGCTAAAGCATAGGAAGGGATATTATGGCATTTGAAAAGAAAGGCTTTTCTAAACCATTTGTAAAAAAAGACGGTGCTAAAAAAGATTTTAGCAAAGGTATATCTTTTGACAGATCATCAAAGAAAGAATTTGCTAAAAAAGACTTTAAAGATGGCGATAAAAAGCCACGCTTTGAAGGTGGCAAACGTACTGAGTTTAAAAAGCGCTTTGATAAGAACAACCGTGTTGAAAGCAAGTTCAAATCAAATGATGAGCATGTAGAGTATGTTCGTCATAAAGGTTTCTCCCCTTTCCAACTTCGCTTAGTTAATTCAATTTTAGAAGATGTGCTAGTAATGCATAACTCTTTAGATAGAGCATATGCTTATTGGTTTAACAAAGTTAAAATTGATCCAGTTGAGCAAGGCTTTTTAATTAGACAGATTAACTTTATGTTCTCTCGCCTATCTTTATTTGCCTTTGTCTCAAACCTAAAGCGTCCATCAGACTTTGAGCGTCATGTAGGCCGTTTAACCTTTGCTTATTGCGCCTATAAAGATTGGACCTTACCTGAGCTTGAAGGTGAAGAAGGCTTTGACCGCCGTGGTCTTAAAAAGCGTATAGCTGAAGCTCAAGGCGAGCCTTTATATCAAGAAGGTTGCCCACTATGGTTACAAGAGCTAGGTTCAAGTGAGCTTAAGAATAAGTGGGAAGATGAGCGTAAAGCTTTAGGTCAAGAATCTCACCGCTTCATTCGTACTAATACCTTAAAAGGTACCCGTGATGAACTTGCTCACGCTTTATCTGAAGAAGGCGTGGTAACTAAGTCTGTCGCAGGTGTTCCTACAGCACTTGAAGTTACCTCAAATTCAGCTTTATTTAGAACTAAAGCTTTTAAAGCTGGTATGTTCGAGCAGCAAGACGCTGGCTCTCAGGTTATCGGCTCCTTTGTGGATGCAAAGCCCGGTCTTCGTGTTATTGATGCTTGCGCTGGCTCTGGCGGTAAGACTTTACAGCTAGCAGCATCAATGCAAGGAAAAGGCGTGATCATCGCAATGGACACTGAACAGTGGAAATTAGATGATCTTAAAAAGAGAGCAAAGCGTGCTGGCGCTTTTAACATTGAGCCTCGTTGCATTGACTCAACTAAGGTTGTAAAGCGTATGTACGAAACAGCTGATATCGTACTTATCGATGCACCATGTTCAGGTACTGGTGTGATCCGCCGTATGGTTGATTCAAAGTGGCGTGATGGTCGTGAGAACTTAAAAGAAATTCGCGATACCCAAAAGGATATTCTAGAGCGCTATTCAAAGATGGCAAAAGTTGGCGGTATTGTGGTGTACTCAACTTGCTCAATTATGCCTTCAGAAAATGAAAAGCAAATTGAAACCTTCCTTGAAAACAACAAAGATACCTTCGAGTTAGTTGAAGATAGACATATTTGGCCATCATCAGGCTTTGATGGTTTCTATATGGCAAAACTAAAGCGTAAGGCTTAATCTCTTCTTGGCGCACTTAATCTTAGTGCGCCTTATTCACTTTTCAAATCTACATAATTATCTAAATTTTCAATTAGTTACAATCTTTTATTAAAGAGATTTTCACCATTAGTTTCGATGACGGTCTTATACCACAAGGCTGAATCTTTAAAAATTCTGCTTTGATCTCTGTAGTCAACATAGATAAGACCAAAGCGAGGATCATAACCTTCTGCCCACTCATAGTTATCCATGACAGACCAATATAGGTAGCCCATAAGATCGTATCCTTCCTCTACCATTAGGTGACACAATAGTTTGTGACGAGTTAGTTAAAGCTATAGAAGGAGTCACAACTAATGGCAAGACAAAGTTACAGCAAGGATGAAAAACTTAAGTATGTTCAGCTCTTTGCAAAAAGTGGATTAACTAAGTGGGAGTTTGTAACTCAACATCCTGAGATAAAGAGAACAACCTTGTACAACTGGATCACTAAGTATTTTCCTAACCAACCATCATCAGAAGGTGGTGATACAGCAGCTGATGAAAAGGCAGAGATTCCAAAGGATCAATTAGAGAGCAAGGATAAGTTTGAATTTGTTATTGATACAGCTAAAATGAATGAACAAGAGGTTGGTGCTTATTGCAGAAGCAAAGGCATATATTCAACAGAATTAAAGTCATGGAAGCTTAATTGTATGAATGCAAATGATAATAACAATGTAGTTTTTGCTGAAGAGAACGTAAAGTTAAAGGCTGAGATCAGACAGTTAAAAGAAAAGTTATCTAAGCTTAATTGTAAGAGTGCCAAGAAGGATAAAGAGCTTGAGCGTATGCAGAAAGCTCTAGCAGAATATGCTGTTAAGGAAGCATTCCTAAAAAAAGCGCAAGCGCTCTTCGAGGAAAGCGACGAGGAGCGCTAACAAGCGAAGCTGAAAAGAAAAAGCTATTAGATCTCATTGATAGTAATAGAGTTGATGTCTTTATTGATACTGTGACTTTAAGTTGCGGTACGTTTACTGTAAATCAAAGTTATCAGCTCACTGTATCATACATGACTGAAGCTTTAGGCATGGGAAAGAACAGCTATACTAACTGGAAGAAAGATCTTACAGATAAAAGAAAAGGCGCTAAGCACGTAAATAACTACAAGTATAGCCAGGAAGATCGAGAGAAAGCATTATTAGCATTGATGCTCAATCCTGATATGAATCCTTATGAGCTTCAAGCTAAATACCTTGATGAGCACAATACATATTTGTAAGTCCCCCAAAACCCCGGTTTTTATAAAAATGGCCGATCGTTAAAATAAGCTTATTCGTTAACCAACAAGGAGAAAACGGATGAGATTGAATAGATACGAAGTCAGCCAAGCCTTAAATAC
>Ga0256407_10011139_pt1 | contig 12491 bp, 10 predicted proteins | sample RumenRJG_04DNA_FD_193489 | JGI IMG/M metagenome (GOLD analysis project Ga0256407, IMG submission 193489) | Bovine rumen microbial communities from Lethbridge, Alberta, Canada - RJG_04 | ecosystem: Host-associated > Mammals > Digestive system > Stomach > Rumen | place: Canada: Alberta... | reverse complement strand
CCGAAGAAGATCACAGATCCGAGCCGCTTCGTTCATGTTCTCGCCTACGACCAGAAGCCTGCGCACGCCATGCTCGCTCCAGAAGTTATCTGCCGCCTGGCCCGCTGTCTGCAGCCGGAGTCCGACGAAGAAAGTCGTTCCCTGTCCCAGCGTGCTCTGCACGGAGATCGTGCCGCCCATCTGTGCTACAAACTTTCTGCTGACTGCAATTCCGATTCCTGAGCCCTGCATACCGGGAACGTCATCGAAACGTCCGTTATTGTCAAAGAGTCTCTTCTGCAGCTCGCTGCTCATTCCCATGCCGTTGTCACGGACTTCAAATGAGATCTCTCTGAAGTCAGCATCGCCTTCGCTCTCTCTGCCGATCACAGTGAGGGAGATTTCCCCGCCCTCCTGCGTATACTGCACCGCGTTGTCGAGAAGGTTCATCAGCACTTCTGTGATCCTGACCTTGTCTCCGATGAAAATATCGTGCTCGATCCCTACTGTGCGGACCTCAAAGCGCTGGTGCTTGAGCTGTGTTTTGACACGCACGATGTCTGAGATCTCTTCTATAGTCCTGCCAAGGGCGAACTCGCTCTTATCCGCCTCCGGGCTGTTCTTGTCCACTCCGCTCATCTCCATGATCTGATTGATCATAGTAAGGAGATCCTGGCAGGATACGCTGATCCTGTGAGCATACTCCTTGACCTTTGGCGCGCTTTCCGCGTTTTTCATAAGGAGCATCACAAATCCGGTGATGGAATTCAGAGGGGTCCTGAGGTCATGGGACATGCCCTTGAGCATGCGGTTGTGCACTGCAACCGTTCCGTCGTAGAGAAGTTCATGCAGTCGGCTGTTGTCAGCTGTACCGCCCTCTGCGTCCAGATACACTACGAGATAGCGGTTCCTGCCGTTCACGCCCTCAATCCTTGCCACGCTTCTGTGATACGCCTTAGACAGCCCGGTCCGCCTGTCCAGGCACTCTGCGTCCGATCGCAGGATCGCGCTGTCGTCCGCGTTCTTTCCCCCGTTCTGCTCGGAGATGGAGTCTCCGAACATTTCCTCGCAGGGAATATCTCCGGAGCGCGGCCCCAGTTCCCGGACGTCGCTCATGACCAGCTCTCTGGGCAGGCCAAGCGCTTCCTCCACGTTAGGCGATACGTAAACAGCCCCCCGGCTGCCCTCCTCGACAAGGAGCAGCAGGTTTCGTGTTCCCGCCACCATCGTGTCATATAGTTTATTCGTGGCCTCCAGCTCTTCCCTCGCTTCGCGCAGATCCTTCTTCAACGACTGGTTTTCCAGAAGAATCTCCCGGATTTCACTTTCCGTAAACTGCATCTTAACATCCCTTGCCCTTACAATTACCCAAAGTATCTATAATCTTTCCTATTGTATACTAAAATACGATTGAATACAATTCCAATCACGTTATGCGCACTTAATCTTTTCGTAGAAACCGCCGATTCTCAGGCGCTCTGCGCCGCCATTCTTCCGCAGAAGCGTCTCACTGCGATCGCAACTGCGCTGTCTGTTCCAAACTCCTCCTCGGAGATTCTCTTCATAGACTCCATCGCCGCAAGTGCCTTTTTGTGCTGGCCGTCCGCCTCTGCTGCCGCCGCCAGTTTCTCCAGGCAGTGAATTCCGTAAGTATTCGTGATACCAATCAGTCTTTCTGTTCCTTCACAGAGCTTGTCAAAAAGTTCTGTCGCTCTGTGAGCCTCTCCTGTTCCCAGAAGCGCGTTGGCATATCTGTACAGGATGAAAAGGTACAGCGGCATATAGCTGTCCGCCATCATTTCTTCGGAAAACTCATATAACTTGGCGTAAATGTCCCTGTACGCCTCCACCTCGCCGCGATCAGAAAGCTTCGCGATCTCGTCGGAGATTTCCTCGAATCTTGCCTCGAAGTCGAAAAGGATCAGGTCTTTCCTGACGCCTTCCGCCTCGTCCCGTCGCGCCCACCCGATGAGGGTATCCACCGCCTTGGTGATATCAGCTGCGGAGCGCTCCCTTCCGCTGATCATATGCTTCAGTTTTCTGTCGCGAAGCGATCTCCGCATCTTTTCGTAAGTGTTCATCGCGGCCCCTTTCGCCGGAATATGTAATTGCTTTCCGAGGCTGCTTTCGCCGGGTAAAAAGAAAGCTGCAGGATACTCTTGATCCCGCAGCTGTCATTGCTGTCTGTGTCTACAGTTCGTTCTGTCTTAACTCATTTTCTGCAGGTCTGATATCCAGCTCTCGCGGTACTGAATTTCCTTCTTCAGCTTCGACTGCTCCGTCTCAAGATCATTGATCCTGCGGCAGCGCTCCGTCGCCTCGCTGTCATCGACTGTAACACATCCGCTGGCAATCACAAACGGAAGTTTCTGCTTGCGTACGCCGCCCGCATAAGTGATGGTCAAAACAGTGTCTTTCTGTTCACTGACTGTGCCTTCGCCATACTTCGAATGCTCCACCTTCTTCCCTTCCAGATTCGGAAGTGTCATTGCCTCTCTCTGTTCAGTAACCTCTGTAAGTCTTCCGCGCAGTACGTCCAGCTGACCAGTCAGCTTTCTGATCTCATTTCTTGCTTCTTCTTCTCTCTGCTTCTTCGTTGCTGCTCTTCTGCGTCTCACATTGATGCCGGTTACTCTTTGCGCCATATTACCACCTTTCTTACAAACCGCTGCTTAGAATAAACAGCGGTAGGCGCGCAGAAATACCTACTTCAGCCACTTGTCTATAATACTATTTTAACATAAAAGTAAAAAATAGGTCAAAATAGAAATTTCGCAAAAGCGCTTTAGATTCGCCCTTTTTCGATATTTTGACCGCTAAATTCATAAAATTATAACACTTCAGGCTCCCTTGTCATGCTATACTTGCAGTACGGTTTGAGAATATAGTCTTTGCATGAAAGGACATAAGATGAATAAATTACCCATCGCAGCCGCGGGGATCGTTGCCATGCTGACAACGTCCGTGCTGTTTGCATATGCGGAGCCCTCCGAGGGGATCACTCCCGCCAAAAACGACGCGATCCACTACTGCCGCACACATCTGACAGAGGAGGAGCAGCTTGTATATGACGCTCTTTTGACCTGCGCCCTCGCTGAGGACCCTACTGAAAAAAGCCCTGAATTCCAGGTCAGCATGGATCCCGCGGGCGACGAATTCAAGACCATGTTCCACCGCTGTTACAACGCTCTGCTGTTCGATCGTCCCGAACTGTTCTGGCTTTATGCGGGCGACAATTCGTTCCAGTACAGTTACCGGCGTAAGCTCCTCGATGACGGTGTCTATAACATCGCTTTCCAGCTTAACGGCTCTTTCCCCGATCGGGACGCGCAGGTGGAAGCTCTCGATAATGCGGCGGACGCCTTCCTCTCCGAGATCGATCTCGACGAGAGCGCCCCGAACGTAGCGCTGCAGATCCACGACAAGCTCATTGATCTGGTTTCTTACGACAGGGAGGCAGCCGCAAGCTCGGACAAGGATCTCGCGCACACCGCTTATGGAGCCCTGGTGGCCAACAGCCGGGGAGAGGAGAATCACGCGGTCTGCGACGGATATTCCTACGCCTACGAATATCTTCTGCAGAAAGCGGGAATCCGGAGTACCGTCATCGCGGGCAGAGCCGGAAACAATGAAGAGACCGCAGGTCCCCACTCCTGGAATCTGGTAGAGCTGAACGGCCAGTGGTATGAAGTGGACGCAACCTGGAATGACATCTCCGCCGAGGAAGCACTTGACGCTGAAGCGGACTACAGTGAAATCGCCAAGGAAGCCATGAACAATGCCTGGTATACTGACAGGCTCACCCATTACCTCTTCAATGTGACAACCGAGCAGATCTCCTTCTTCGAGCCAGGTGATCGCTACCGCTATACCAATGACAGGGGCTGGGTCACTTTCCTTAGTGATTCCGTACACATCCGCCACACCGAAGAAGATTCCGCGGAGACCGGCGACTACATGACGCCCCTGGCTCCCACAGCGGAGGGAACAGAATTCTCGTACGATAACCTGAAAGACTGAGGATGATCACTGCAAACAAAAATCCGGCCGCACGGCCGGATTTTTTAATACTTGTTTATATCGGCTCGCGCTTTTAAAGCGCACCGCCTTTCTTTATTCCTCAGCTGCCTCTTTAACAGCTTCCTTGACTTCCTCGATCTTCTCTTCAGCCTTGTCGCAAGCCTCTTCCGCGACCTCAGCATCCGCTTCCTTAGCTTCCTCGACTTTTTCTTCAGCCGCCTCGGCAGCGTCTTCCGCAGCTTCCTCTGCGACATCAGCCGCATCGACTACGTCATCTTCAACCTTCTTAAGTCTCTCGGAGATCATCTCCTGTGCTGCCGCGATCTGTTCCTTGATCTTGGTCAGCTCATCTGTGGACATCTTGGAGATCTTCTGACTGAGTTCGTCGATATCCACGCCTCTCTCATTCATAGACTCCTTGAAGCTCTTCTGGAGATCTTTGTTGAGTTCCTTGCCCTGCTCAACGGTAAGCTCGCCCTTCTTAACGAGTTCGCCGATGATCTCCTGGCCCTTCTCCGCTGTGATCGCCACTGCGCCTACGCCTGCCAGAAAGAATTTCTTGATACCATCACCAAATTTGTACTCTGCCATTTCATCCTCCTTATTTTCATGGGACTCCCCCCATAGTTTACAGAGTGTTCGCAGCGCCATTGCTGCTTTTTTTCTCTTTCCCTTCTTATTCTATTCTCAGAAGTGTTTTCCTTGTGTTCACTTTATAAAGTTTCTATGAATAATAACTAAATAATTATCTCACTGCCCCCAGGTACTCCTCCAGCGTTGTGTTCCTGTCAGTGATCTCCTGTGCGGCTTCGGGGCCGACATACCTGTAGTGCCAGGGCTCTCCCTTGACTCCGGTAATGGAAGACTTATCATTGGGGTACCGCTTTATGAAGCCGAAACGGCTGCAGTTCTCGTCCATCCACTTCCATACGGCGTTTGCCGATTCATTGTCTCCGGAGTCGCTGGAAATGTCGACGCAAAGCCCCGTCTCATGCTCGCTTGAACCGGGCTCGGCTTCCCACTGGACCGCGAGTTCTCTCGCCTCTTCCCGGCTCTTGCCGTATCCCATGTACTCCCTGATCTTATTGTCGAGCCTTTCCTTCTGTTCATCTCGGGTTCTGTATCCCTGGACCACGCGGGGCTCAAGTCCCGCTGCTCTCATCTCGTCGAACATCTCCTGTAGATCCGGGTAGATCCGGCTGTCGACCATCTCTCCGTAGCGGAGTTCAGTGAGTTCCCCGTTGAATTCCTCTTCAAGCGGATGATCCCTGTTGACAAGGAACAGTCTCCAGTCCTCCGACTGAACAAAACTCTTCTCTTTTTTGCCCGGTCCCGAGTCTGCATATGTATCGCTGACCACCGGCTCCGAAAAAGCGAGTTCCGGAAGGTCAAATCCATAGAAGAACATGTTCACAAAGAACGCGATGCCGATCACAAGTACTATAATGACCAGGGCAGCCACGACCTCACTGCTGTACAGGCGCCATACTCCCCCGCGTTTTCTTTCTTCGATTGGATCTATGTTCTCTCTTTCTGCCATCAAATTTTCCTTAGCCGCAAGTATGTTAAACGCATTTTAAGCAATACTTGCTTTGTTTTAACAAAATATTACATATTTAGTATACTCTGTTTCAAACAAATTGCAAAGAAAATCCGGCGTCCGAGAATCAAAAAAGAGGCCGCCAGATATTCATTCGTGACGGCCCCATGCAAAGGTTCGCTATTGTCTGCGCAGCATGTCAGTGAAGTTTAGAATAGCCGAAACTGTTGCAGATCGCGTCGATCGGAATGTGGTCCTTGCACATCTTGCAATCCGACGCATTGTAACTTCTGTAATCCGGAAGATCCTGAATCTTGTACAGCGAGTGGACCTGCTGTCCGAAGATCTTGGTCGGAACGGAGAAGATCGCCGTGATGCCCACAACGGTTCCGCCGTAATAGTCGATGCTCTCGCCTGCGCGGAGGATCGTCTGTCCCGTGGTCGCGGAAGCCAGAAGCAGAAGGACGTGCTTGCCCTTGATCATCATCTCTGAATTCTCGCGGAAGATCATCTGGCCGCGGTTATCGAACTCGGGAGAATATACATAGATCGTCTTATGCGCGTTCATGGACATAATACCCGCCTGAGTAAGCTCATCGGCAAGGTAAGCACCGATTACCTCCATCCCGTCCATACACACGATCGTATCGACGATCGTCGTGGCGGCATAGGTGCTGGCCATAGCGCGTGCGGCTGCCTTAGCTTCACTCTGCCTGGTCTTCATTGTCGTCATATCGATATAGTAATTGATATGGGAGTTCGGCGTTACAAAATGTCCGGGGATAACTTTCATAATGACGTCCGGGAATTTTCTCGATCTCATCTTTGTGTAAGACTGCATATGCACCTCCGTTCTGCGGCTCACGCCCCTGCAGCGAAGCCGTATTGACTATTCCTGTAACTTATAGAGTCATTATACTATATTTTTTGCATCATTTGCACAAAAATAACTTCCATTGCGTCCCAAATTCAGCCATATTTTTCAATTTTTTCTTTCTCTTTTTTTCAGAAAACTTTAGAAGTTTTTCATTCTTTCTAAATAGTTTTATAACAACTATCGTGTATAGTATTACTTGTAAACAGAGAGAACATTTCCCCCTCTTTAAAACTCTCAATGTTTAACAAGATTTACATTTCCCCCTTTCAGATAAGCCCTTCGCAATGATCGCGGAACACTCCGCAGTCGTTGCGAGGGGCTTATTCCTTTTGGTAGCGGGATCATTTTCGGGCCGGAATGGTTTGTTTTAGCAAACTCTCCATCCTCTTACGGCATTGGCTGAATCCGATGGGCTGATATTTAGCTTCCTGGCACAAACTCTCCATCCACTTTCGGCATCGACTGAATCCGATGGACTGGAAAAGCTTGTTCTGGCACAAACTCTACATCTCTTTTGGGCATCTGCCGCATCCGATGGAGACTTCATGTACAAGTGCTCTAATAGGTTACATCCAATAAAGAAAATAGCCGTATCCGATGGGGACTTCAGGCAGGAGCGTCCAAATCGGCTACATCCAAAAAATGGAATAGTCGTATCCGATGGGGACTTCAGGCAGAAGCGCTCAATTTGGCTACATCCAAAAAAGAAAAAAGTCGTATCCGATGGAGCCGCCAGGCATAAACAGCAGAAACAAAAAAGGGGCAATTGCCGCACGGACACAAGTTTTCACAACCACCTTGCATCCGGAGCGACACGCCCCTCACAAATTCAATCTTCAATTTCCATCGTAACCGGCTCTTCCAAAGTCAGCTTACCGCCCACGGTACCGGCATATCTTCCCTGTCTCTTGGCCATATTTACGGTGATCGTTCCGCCCGGCTGCTCGAAATTGTAGCTGTGGAAGCCATCCTTCTCATCTCTGGTCAGATACCAGGCCGCTGCCAGCGACCCGCTGCCGCAGGATGATTCACAGCACACCGTATCTGTCTCCGCGACATAGACGACCGGGATCAGGCTGTCGCCGTTAACAAACATTACGCCGAAGGCACTGAAGCCTTTTCCAAACTTGTCGATCATTCGACGGGCAAAAGCCTCGTCAAACTCTCTGTCCACACAGATCATATGGGTTATACCGCGAGAGATCACGAGGGGATAGAGTCCCTCAGCTTCCTCGCCTGCCATCTCCAGTTTCTCGGGCATAGGCATCTGGGCTGCGCTGGTCTCCCTCTCGAAGTCGCAAATGACTTCAAGCTGCTCGCGCGTGCCGGACATTTCTATTTTGCAATGGTCGATCTCTTTCTCCCTGCACAGAAGGTAACCGTAGGAGCGCGCCGCATTCCCGCAGAATTCACCGCCTGCCATTTCGAGCCTTCCGAGGCTCTTTCCGTAGAGGGGGCGCGTTTCAAAGCCGACTTGCTCAGCACTGAGCGCCGGGTCCGCCATGATCGCGGCCGCAACTCTCGCCCGCTCTGACTTGGGAACACCGCTGCGGACAATCGCTGTCCTGTTGCCGGCCGGATCTGCCATTACCACTGTAAACTTCATTGCTGTCTCCATTCTTCTGTTAATTCTTTGCGGCGGCTCTTCCGTCCAACATTGCCGCGGCAAGGCTCTTCCGTCCAACATTACCACAGCAAGGCTCTGCCGCCCAACACTGACGCGGCAAGGCTCAGCCGCCAATCATAACCGCGGCATGTTCTGCCGCCAATCACTCACCCATTCTCCGCAAATCTCGCCAGGAACCTCTTCGTCCTCTCCTCCTTGGGATTGGTGATGACGTCTTCAGGCTTTCCTTCTTCCACGATGTAGCCGCCGTCCATGAAGATCACGCGGTCCGCCACGTCTCTTGCGAAAGCCATCTCGTGAGTGACGATAACCATGGTCATGTGCTCCTGGGCCAGCTGGCGGATGACCTTTAAGATCTCGCCTGTCAGCTCCGGATCCAGCGCCGATGTCGGCTCGTCAAAAAAGAGAATGTCCGGGTTCATGCACAGCGCCCTGGCGATGGCGACACGCTGCTGCTGGCCGCCTGAGAGCTGCTGGGGATAGTAATTCTCCTTGCCTTCAAGGCCCATCTTCACTAACAGTTCCTTTGCCTCTTTTTTGACCTCAGAGGCGTTTCTCTTCTGCACGCAGATCGGCGCGTCGATGAGATTCTTGAGCACGCTGTAGTGCGGGAAGAGGTTGAACTGCTGGAACACGAGGCCAAAGTAGCTCTTGATCTTCCTCAGTTCTGACGATGAGGCGTAGACGCTCTTTCCTTCAGCGTCGTTGTGCGCCGCCACTTCGCCCAGATAGCTCAGTTCGCCGCTGTCCATGGTCTCGAGCATGGTGGCGCAGCGAAGGAGCGTGGATTTGCCGCTTCCGGAAGGGCCGATGATCGCCACGACCTCGCCTTCTTCGACGGAGACGGATATATCGTTGAGAACCTTCAGGTCACCGAAGGATTTGCTCACATTTTTGATCTCAAATAAGCTCATATCTTCCCTCCGTCAATTGTAATAGCTCAGCCGCTTCTCAATGTAGTTCATGATGAGCGTGACTACTAAGTTGAAGACATAGTAGAATACGCCCGCCACGAAGAGAGGCATAAGGCTGGACATAGCCGCGGATACCTGCTTGGCGTAAGTGAACATCTCCTGATAGGCGAGCACGAATGCCAGAGAAGTATCTTTGACCAGTGTGATGACTTCGTTGGTTACCGGCGGAATGGTCCGCTTGACCATCTGCGGGAAGATGATCTTGAGGAAAGTCTGCGTCTTGGTATAGCCAAGCACCGTGGCAGCCTCCGTCTGGCCGACGGGAATGCTCTGGATTCCCGCGCGGAAGATCTCCGCGAAATAGGCCGCATAGTTGATGGAGAAACCGATCAGGGTCGCGTACAGTCTCCAGGCTGTCGATAATTTGAGTCCGAAAACATAATAGGGACCGTAGAACACTACGATCAGCTGCAGCATCAGGGGCGTTCCGCGAAGTATGGAAATGATTCCCTGGATCAACATAGAGAGCGGCTTGAACTTACTCATCCGGCCCAGCGCCACCAATATTCCCAAAGGCATTGAAAACAACAGAGTGCAGAAAAAAACGATCAGCGTTGATCCAAAGCCGGACGCGATCTGCGAAATGACAGTCAAAAGGCTCATAAATCCCCCTTAGCTTGTGATAACAAAGACCGCCTGCGCTCCGCCACGGAGCTCAGGCGATCAAAATGAACTTATCCGTTCACGTCGGCAGTCTGCCGGATCCGTTTAAGATCCATCCGCCGGCCGGTCTGGCTTCCCGATCACTCAGTAATGAGCATATCCGGAAGATTGTCGTCCGAGTATTTCTCGGCGATCTTCATGACAGTGCCGTCTGCGAGCATCTCATCATAAGTCTCCTGGACCTTGTCCCTGAGAGCCTCATTGCCGAGTTTGAATGCGATCGCATACTGCTCTGTAGAGATAGGCTCCTCAAGAATGCGGAAAGCATCAGGATTGTTTCTCATCTGATAGCGGGCAACGCCGATATCAACCGCAACCGCGTCTACTGCTCCGGACTTCATATCCGTGAAGCATGTGTTGTAGCTGGCGTTTCTCTGAAGATCAGCGAATGTTCCGGTGAGGGCGGCAAGTTCCTCGCTCTTAAGGGCGGTCTCCGCGGAGGAGTCACTCTGTACGATCACAACCTTGCCCGCAAGATCTGCCGGAGTCTGGATATCGGACTCAGCCAGGACCGCGATAACAATGCTGTTGTTAACATAAGGCTTGCTCCATGTATAAGCCGCTTCACGGCCGGTGTAAGTCATACCGTTCCAGATGCAGTCGATAGTGCCGCTGTCGATCTCGGCGTCCTTGTTGTCCCAGTTGATGGGCTGCTTCTTCAGAGTCCAGCCGCGACGCTTGCAAAGTTCTTCAGCCAGTTCAAGGTCGAAACCTGTGTAGTCGCCGGTCGCCTCATCGAGATAACCGTAAGGCGGATACTCTGCGTCGAAACCTACTACGAATTCGGTATCTTCATCTGTAGCTGCCGGTGCCTCGGCTGCTGCAGTCTCTTCTGCTGCGGGCTCTGCCGCCGCATTGTCAGTGCTTGTAGTTGCTCCGGATGAACCTCCGCATGCCGCGAGTGAGATGGCCATCACGCCTGTAAGAAGCATAGCTGCAAACTTCTTGATCATTTCAAAATCCTCCCAGACTGTAGAATATTGTTTCCGCGGCGGGAAGTCCCTGACCTGCGGCCGGCACTTGAACATATCAGCGAGATAACGAATTAAAGTGCCGAATACTGTAGTATATTATCACGCTAAAGTATGTTTGTAAACACCGTACGAGAACCAAATTGCCAAAATCAGCCCCAAAAAAGCGACCGCCGGAAGGGCCCCGCTGCTGTAGAGATGGACCATCAGATTTGAACTGACAAGGATGCGATAAGCGGCCTCGCTGCTCCGATTGCCCGCTCCATCTGCAGCCGTTGCTCTCATCGTCTGCCACTCGCCCCGGGCACGGATCTCGAAGGGAATCTCCCCTCCGTTTTCATCCATGATCCTCGTAAGTTCCTCCCCATTTAGCTTATAAGTCTCAAGAAGAATGCCCTGATCGTCCGTGATTTCAATCTCCAGCCCGCTCAATTCCATATTGTCAGAAGGTATCAGGCGCAGAGGCACAGCGTCTGCAATAAACTTGCCCTGCCGCGTATCCACTCCCGTGATCCGCACTGAAGGCGGCGTCCTGTCCACCGCCCAGGAAGGACTGTACCCGGTTCCGGACGTAAACCGTCCCGCGCTGCTGTTGTAATTACCGGTCTCGTCCTCGGACTCCAGAAGAATGCTGTATCTTCCCTCCCTGCTGATTGCAGCCGGGTCGATACTGTAGACATATTTCATGCCCGCAGTTCCCGTTTCCTCATCGACAGAGTAGTCTTTTCCTTCCTCCAGGATCTCAGCGTTTCCGTTCCGGAAAAGCGTAATCTGCCTCTTAGTCAGGGGCGAGATGTTGTACTCGGCAATGACCAGCGGATTCTCTGCCTCCGTATACACAGCTCCTATCATCTCCCGTGTCTTCTCATCCTCAGAGATGTCGTAGAGGGAGCCGAATCTGTTGACGCACAGGTTCCTCCTGATGATCGAACGGTTTCCCGCGAGATCGCAGGCTGTCCCTGTGAGCACGCAGATCCCGTCCGCGGCTCTCTCTTTCGGCAGATCCGGCAGCACGATCCGAGCTGAAAGTCCGCCGCCCCTGAACTCCATGGTCCCGCCGCCCGCCGTCCGGTTGTTCCACCTTGCGCAGAGCGAGCCCGGAGCCATATTCGCCTCTTCACAGCAGATTGCCGGCGATATTTCTGCTCCGTAAGCCCCCATCTCCTGCACCGTACTCGCGTCAAAATACAGTTTCGGCGCAGTTCGATCAATAATAAAAGATTCGTCGAATAGAGGGACTGCCGTGTTCCCCGCAAGGTCCATGCACAGGCAGCCCAAAGCCCACTCTCCGTCTTCCGTAAAAGGAATCTCCGCCTCGTAGACCGGGATCAGCCCTGTAGTCCTGTCATCCCGAATTTCCGATACTTTGCGGAAGGACCTGGCGAATGGCAGTATTTTGACATAGCTGTCGTCGAAGGACAGGTCTGTTACCCGGACTGTCGCGAGTCTGGCCGCGTTGTAGTACCTCCCGTTTCGCGCATCCGTGTTGTCCCAAGTCACCTCGATCAGCGGCGGCGTCCGGTCGATCGTGAAAGCCTGCGGCGCCTCGCCGGTATAACTTACCGACGCCGTGTTCCCCAGTGCGTCTGTCCCGGTCACCTCCAGCGTATATGCGCCGTCCATAGGAAACTGCAGTTCCATGGTCCACTTCTCCGGGTCGCCCGACGGGCTTTTCTTCCACTCCCCGGGCACAGCTCCCGGCGCCCGCACCGTCAGCTTTTCAATATCGAAATTCCGCTCTCGCACTGACACCACAGCAGTCCTCGCCCGGTCAAAATATCGTCCGTTCCTCACCTCATTGTTGTCAAAACTCACATTCACTTCAGGACCCGCTGTGTCA
>Ga0256407_10011138_pt1 | contig 12491 bp, 5 predicted proteins | sample RumenRJG_04DNA_FD_193489 | JGI IMG/M metagenome (GOLD analysis project Ga0256407, IMG submission 193489) | Bovine rumen microbial communities from Lethbridge, Alberta, Canada - RJG_04 | ecosystem: Host-associated > Mammals > Digestive system > Stomach > Rumen | place: Canada: Alberta | collected... | reverse complement strand
AGGTGCTGAAGGAGAGCAGCGTTCCTCAGGTGAACCTGGCTGAGCGACGTGCCGACTACTGGAACTTCGGTGGCATCTGGCGTCCCGTGTTCATCATAGCAAAGCCTGCACAGAACATACAGCGTGTGGCCATCGATGCCAGACACGACGGCCACTTCATGGCTGACGTCTTCCTGAACCGCGCCCTGCCCGGCAGTTCAGTAAGCGTTCATATCATGGACGCAAACGGAACGAAGGTGGCTCAGAGCCCTGCCTATACCATCAGCAGCGATGGAACGAAGGTGGACTTCAATGCGAAGGGCATCAAGGCCTGGAATGCCGAACAGCCTCATCTCTATACCGCTGTCTTTACCCTGAAAAATGCCGAGGGCAAGACCCTCCATGTGGAGCGCCAGAAGTTCGGCTTCCGCACCATCGAGTATCGACATAGCTATCCTGCATCAGCAGCCAGCAGGAAGGAGACAGGCAATCACGTCTACGGCTGCAAGGAGGACGGTCTGTTTATTAATGGGCAGAAGGTCATCGTAAAGGGTGCCAACCGCCACTCGTTCCGTCCGGAGACCGGCCGCACCCTGTCGAAGCAGAAGAACATTGAGGATGTGCTGCTAATTAAGAGCATGAATATGAATGCCGTGCGACTGAGCCACTACCCTGCCGACCCGGAGTTCTTGGATGCCTGCGACTCGTTAGGACTCTATGTGGAGTGCGAACAGCCAGGCTGGCACTGGGCACACGAGACCATCATTGGAAGCCAGATTGTTGAGGAGATGGTGACGCGCGATGTCAACCACCCGTCAATCATCTTTTGGTCAAACGGCAACGAGGGCGGCTTCAACTACGAACTGGAACCTGTATTCTCAAAGTACGACCCGCAGCAGCGCGTGGTGCTCTACCCTTGGGCCAACCGCAACGGATTCGAGACCAAGCACTATCGCTCATGGGGCGAGACGGCAGAGTATATGCGCCAGAAGGAAATCTTCATGCCCACGGAGTTCCTGCATGGGCTTTATGATGGTGGCCACGGAGCCGGACTGAAGGACTACTGGAAGCTGATGATGTCGAATCCCCGCTGTGCCGGCGGTTTCCTGTGGGACCTGATGGACCAGGGGGTAGTACGCACAGATATGAATAACATCGTGGATTGTATGGGTAACTTCGGTGCCGACGGCATCGTAGGGCCACACATGGAGAAGGAGGCCAGCTTCTATACGATAAGAGAAGTGTGGAGTCCCGTGCAGGTGAAATCGTGGGATGGTGGCAAGCCCGTCGTTCAGAACTGCTACAACTTCACCAACCTGAAGGACTGCCAGTTCAGCTACCGCCTGTTGGACATGCCAGCATACGGTGATTCTAAAGTAAAGGTGGTGAAAGAGGGCAAGCTGCCGTCGCCCGATGTGGCTCCCGGCAAGACCGCCAGGCTGGAGATAGACAAGACCAATGCCGACGTGATAGAGCTGACAGCCATCGACCCGCATGGTCAGGAAATCTTCAAGTGGACCAAGAAGCACTTCTACAAAAACGTTGGCAACTTCGGCCTGAAAACCCGCCGCCAAAATACCCAAGCCTATACCACGCAGGAGGATGCCAACCAGTTGGTGGCAACTCAGGGCAACCGCCAGTACACCTTCGACAAGAAGACGGGACGCTTGACGGGTGTCAGCATGAGTGGCAAGACCATCAGCTTCGGCAACGGTCCGCGCTTCATTGCCGCCAAGCGCAGTGACCGCTCGGATGACGGTTTCTACAACCACGACGACAAGGAGGCTTTCCAGAAGAAGACGCAGTACACAGAGTATGCCGACCAGGGAGCCTTTACAGGATTTACCCTCTCTGACTCGACACTGGTGGCCAACTACATCCACGGCTCACTTGTGAAAGTAACCTACCGCTTCCTGAAGGACGGCGGGCTGTATATGAACGCTGACTACTACTTCAACGGTGTGGTAGACCTGATGGGCATCTGCTTCGACTACCCAGAGGATAAGGTCAAGAGCAAGCAATGGCTCGGCAAAGGTCCCTACCGTGTCTGGCAGAACCGCATGGAGGGTCCGCAGTATGGCTTGTGGCAGAACGAGTACAACGACCCCATTCCTGGCGAGTCGTTCGAGTATCCTGAGTTCAAGGGCTATTTTGCCGATGTGAAGTGGATGCAGCTTGAGACCACCGAGGGCAAGATAGGTCTGGAGACAATGGGCAGCAAGATAGGTGTCTACACCCCGCGCGACGGCCGTGACCATATTCTATATACGTTGCCCGAGACAGGCATCAGCATCCTGAAGACCATTCCTGCCGTGCGCAACAAGGTGAACACCACCGACCTGAACGGTCCGTCGGCCCAGCCCTACTGGAGCAAAGGCAAAGGACACATCAATGCAATACTCCACTTCGAATGAAAAGAATAGTTCTCTCTATCGCCGTCCTGTGCCTTGCGATTTTGTCGCAAGGAAAAGACACCACGCGCCCCTGGACCTTCTGGTACTGGATGTATGGAGCCGTTAGTGAGGAGGGCATCCGCGCTGACCTCAAGGCAATGAAAGACGTCGGGCTGGGCGGCTGCTACCTGATGCCCATCCGCGGAGCTGTGGAGAAGCCTGAATACGAGGGCAAGGCCGATGCGCTGAGTGACAACTTCTGGCGCATGATAGACCTGTCGCTGCAACAGGCCGACTCGTTAGGTTTGGACATGGGCATCCACGTCTGCGACGGCTTTGCGCTGGCTGGCGGTCCTTGGATTAAACCTGAGGAGTCGATGCAGAAAATAGTCTACACGGATACCATCGTGTCAGGCCGATTGAGCGATCTGGTGAAACGGAAAGGTGGTCTGACACTCCCACGCCCAAAAGGCTATGAGGGCTACTATGAGGACATTGCCACCTTTGCCATCCCACTGACACGCCACTTCCCACCCTTCCCTGTCAACTTCGATCTACAGCGCGACTTCAAGATGTATCCTGTCACCATGTCGCCTACGATGACACGCAATGCCAAGGGTGTTTTCACAGCGTCAGAGGATGCATGGATAGCTGTTGACATGGGAGCCAAGCGACTGTTTACCAACATCGAGATAGCGGCCAATGGCACCAATATGCAGGCACAACGCATGAGGGTTGAAGTGTCTGACAACGAAAAAGACTACCGACTGGTGAAACAACTCGTACCACCGCGTCAGGGTTGGCAGAACTACGACTACAATACCACGTTTACGATTCCGCCCACAGAGGGCCGCTACTGGCGTCTGTCGTGGACTCCAGCGGGAACAGAACCTGGCAGCGAGGATTTGGATGCTGCCAAATGGCGCCCGCGACTGGGGCTGAAGAATGCCACGTTCTATACCCAGCCACGCATCGACAACTGGGAAGGGAAAGCCGGCTACGTGTGGCGTATTGCCCCGGCAGCCAACCCGAAGGAACTGCCTGACAGCATCTGCTGGCACCAACGTGAGATTGCACAGCTGACCTTAGACGGTGACCGCGTGACGGACCTCAGCCTACAGAACATAGATTTCAACTATCAGGTTTATCGCATTGTGCGCATCGGACATACTTCTACGGGCCACACCAACGCCACCGCTGGTGGGGCCAAGGGACTGGAGTGCGACAAGTTCTCCGCCCTGGCTGTCAGCAAGCAGGTGGATTCGTGGTTCGGCTTGTTCAAGCAGCGTCCCCATGCGGATGTGGTGAAATATCTGCACGTAGACTCATGGGAGTGTGGCTCGCAGAACTGGAGCCGCAACTTTGCCCAGGAGTTCAAGGCGCGACGCGGCTACGACCTCATTCCCTGGTTGCCCGTCATGATAGGCATCCCCATCGAGTCGGCAGCCCAGAGCGACAAGGTATTGCGCGACGTCCGACTGACCATCAACGAACTCATCCATGAGGTGTTCTTTGCCACCGTCGCCCAAAAAGCCCGTGACTATGGTGTCAGCCTCAGCAGCGAGAGTGTGGCTCCGACGATGGTCTCGGACGGCATCCTACATTATAAATATGTAGACGTGCCGATGGGCGAATACTGGCTCAATTCACCCACTCACGACAAGCCTGCTGATATGCTGGACGCCATCAGCGGAGCCCATATCTATGGCAAGAACATCGTTCAGGCCGAAGGCTTTACGGAGGTGCGTGGTGTGTGGGACGAGACGCCCGCCATGATAAAACCCTTGCTGGACCGCAACTTTGCCTTAGGCATGAACCGTTTGTTTTTCCACGTCAACACGCATAACCCGTGGCTCGACCGCAAACCTGGTATGACGCTCGACGGCATCGGACTCTTCTTCCAGCGCGACCAGACGTGGTTCGCTGAGGCCAAGGCTTTTGTGGACTACATCACCCGCTGTCAGCGGCTGCTGCAACAAGGCAAGCCCGTAGTGGACATTGCCGTCTATACGGGCGAGGAGGTGCCCAGCCGTGCACTGACACCTGACCGTCTGGTGCCCATGCTGCCAGGACTGTTCGGTCCTGAGCGCGTTGCCTCTGAGCACAAGCGTCTGGCCAATGTCGGACAGCCGATGGAGGAATCGCCCGTAGGTGTGTGGCACTCGGCAGGCATCTTGGATATGAAGGACTGGATTAATCCCCTGCATGGCTACCAGTACGACTCGATGAACAAGGACGCCCTGCTGAATCTGCCTTTTGCCTATAAGGTGCTGGTCGTCCCTGAGGGTGTATTGGTATCGAAGGAGGCTGAGGATAAGATAGCCGAATTGAAACGCCAAGGGGTATTGGTGATAGACAAACCCTACCAGCAGAAGACGTTGGATGGTATCGCCCCTGACGTCGTACTGCCCGAAGGCATTGCCTACGCCCATCGCCAGACAGCAGACGGGGACATCTATTTCCTCGCCAACCAGACAGACAAAGAACTTGTCAGTCCTGTATCGTTCCGTATCACGCAACGCGGACGCACTGCTGTTGTCTACAGTCCCGTTACCGATGAGAGCCTGCCTCTCAATGGAAATATCGCACTGCCGCCATACGGCTCCTGCTTTGTGCTTTTTAGTCCGAGCCGGGCGGACTCACAGTCCGAACCAGGCGGACTCACAGTCCGAGCCGGGCGGACTCTCCATCAGCCTAAATGGGATATTCACTTCCGCGAGAGCAATATCACGCTGAAAGACCTGCCACTCTTCGACTGGAGCCAGCATGAGGATGACCGCATCCGCTACTTCAGCGGACACGCCCGCTACAGTACCACGTTGAAGCTGAAGTCCAAAGAGGTGCCCAAAGGACGCGTCTGGCTATCCTTCCCTGATGTGAAGGATATCGCCCACGTATGGATTAACGGAAAGGATTGTGGCATTGCCTGGACGGCACCCTACGAAGTAGAGATTACCGGTGCGCTGCAGAAGGGCAAGAACCTGATAGAGATAGAGGTAGTCAACACGTGGCACAACGCCCTGCGCGGAATGGACCTGGGCAAGGCTCCCTATGAGGGCATCTGGACCAATGCCCGCTATCGCACCAAGGGCGACGGACTGCTGCCTGCAGGATTGCTGAAACAACCGGAAATCAAAATAGAACAATAGGATATGAGAAAACGAATCGTTGGAATCTGTTTATTATTTAGCATTTGCCTCAGCGCAAAGGTGAAGTTGCCTGCTTTCTTTGCCGACAACATGGTGCTGCAACAGCAGTCGGAGTGCAAACTCTGGGGCTGGGCCGAGCCCGGAAGGAGGGTTTCGGTTGACACTCCTTGGGACAAGCAGTCCTATGTTGCCACAGCCCGCAAGGACGGCTACTTCCAAGTGACGGTAAAGACTCCCGAGGCGGGCGGTCCCTACACCATCTATTTCAAGGATGGCGAAACGGTCGTGCTGAACAACGTGATGATTGGCGAGGTTTGGATATGCTCGGGCCAGTCGAATATGGAGATGCAGATGAAGGGCTTCAAGCAACAGCCCGTCGAAGGGACGACGGAGGAACTGCTACGCTGCCGTGACTCCCAACTGCGACTGTTCACCGTCAAGCGCCACGCTTCATTGACACCTGTTGACGACGTGACAGGCCATTGGAGCGAGGCCAATGCAGCCAGCGTGCGTGACTTCTCGGCAACAGCCTATTACTTCGGACGGGCCTTGCGCCAGACGTTAGGTGTACCCGTAGGACTTATCTGCACCTCGTGGGGCGGATCGGCCTGTGAGGCCTGGATGCAGGCAGAGTGGCTGAAGGCGTTCCCCAAGGTCAATCAGCACGTGACGGAGGAGGATGTGAAAAAACTACAGCAGCGTTGCCCGACGGCACTCTATAACGGTCAGCTGAAGCCGCTCATCGGCTATGCCATGAAGGGTGCCATCTGGTATCAGGGCGAGGACAACGTACCCCGCTACGACTACTACGCCCCCCTGCTGAAAGCAATGGTCGAGGGCTGGCGCAACGACTGGAAACAGGGTGACTTCCCGTTCTACTACTGTCAGATTGCTCCTTATGACTATTCGCTTATCGACTGGAAGGACAGCCAGTATCTGCGCGAACAGCAGCTGAAGGCGGAAGGCATGATTCCCAATGCCCGCATGGCTGTGCTGATGGATGCAGGACTGAAGTACGGCATCCATCCACGCAAGAAACGCCAAGCCGGTGAACGGCTGGCACTCTTGGCACTCAGCAATACCTACGACGTCAAGGGACTGCCTGACTTTGCTACCTACAAGGAGGTGACGTTCCAGAACGACACTGCCGTCATCAGCTTCGACCGCAGCAAGGAGTGGGTCTACTTCGAGCACGGCACCACGTCGGAGAACTTCGAGGTGGCTGGTCAGGACCACGTGTTCCACCCAGCCTCGAAGGTATGGGTGTCACGCAACCGCGTCTACATCAAGTGCGACCAGGTCAAGCAACCCGCTGCTGTACGCTATGCCTTCAAGGACTGGGCTGACGGCGACCTGATGCACGACGGACTGCCCGTCTCGTCGTTCCGCACGGACAACTGGGACAATCTGCCACAAAACCCTTCCAAAGGGAAGGGGGACTATAATGAACCTAAATAAAAAACAATATGAGAAAGACTTTCTTGATATCAACGCTATTCATCATAGCCCTCAGCATCTATTGTAGCCCTCTCTATGGGAGGGGATTGGGGGAGGCTCCCTCCGTGGCAGGTCTCTTTCCCTTGGAAGGCAGTGGCCGTCTGGTGTGGAACTTCAATGCCGGCTGGCGCTTCCATTTAGGCGACGTAACGGGTGCCGAAGCCGTCAACTATGACGACAAGGCGTGGGAAGTGGTTTCTACACCTCATAGCGTACAGCTGATGCCTGCCGAGGCCAGCGGATGCCGCAACTATCAGGGCATTGCCTGGTACCGCAAGCACTTCACCCTGTCCAAGGAGACCCAAGGCCGTGATGTCACCCTCCACTTCGAGGCTATCATGGGCAAGCAGACCATCTATGTCAACGGACGTGAGGTGATGCAGCACGAAGGCGGCTACCTGCCCGTCACGCTCAACCTCACTGCCCTCGGCTGTGCTGCAGGCGACAATATCATCGTCGCCGTCAAAGCCGACAACAGCGACGACAAGACCTATCCTCCCGGCAAGAAGCAGATGACGCTCGACTTCGCCTATCACGGGGGTATCTACCGCGACGTATGGCTCATTGCCAAGTCAAAGGTGGCCATCACCGATGCCGTAGAGGAAAACAAAGTGGCTGGCGGCGGCATCTTCGTACACTATGCCAACATCAGCGACAAGCGTGCTGACGTCTACGTCAACACCGAGGTACGCAACAGCGACGTCCGCCCACGCACCGTCACCGTAGAAAATGTCCTGTCCGTTGCGAAACTGTCTCGGGCGACCAAGATCACCCTGAAGCCCGGCGAGACGCACACCGTCACCCAGCACTTCACCGTCAAGAACCCACAGCTGTGGTCGCCTGAGACACCTTATCTATATAGTATGACCACCCGCATCCGCGAGGGCAAGCAATCGCTCGACGGCGGCGTCACCAAGATTGGCATACGCTCCTTCGAATTCGTACGTACCGATGATGCACAGGGGCGACAGCCCGGTTTCTACCTCAACGGCCAGCGCTACCACCAACTGGTGGGTGCCAACCGCCATCAGGACTTTGCCTATGTGGGCAATGCCCTGCCCAACTCACAGCAGTGGCGCGACGCCAAGCGGTTGCGCGATGCGGGCTTCACCATCATCCGCACGGCTCACTACCCGCAAGACCCTTCGTTCATGGATGCCTGCGACGAACTGGGACTCTTCATCATCGTAGCCACTCCCGGTTGGCAGTATTGGAACAAAGACAAGGGCTGGGACGAGAAGGTGCATCAGAACACCCGCAGCATCATTCGCCGGGACCGCAACCACCCGTGCGTACTGATGTGGGAGCCTATCCTCAACGAGACACGCTATCCTGAGGCGTTTGCCCTGCAGGCCCTACAGATTACCAAGGACGAATATCCGTATCCCTACCGTCCCGTGGCTGCTGCCGATGTCCATTCTGCTGGTGTCAAGGACCACTATGACGTCGTCTACGGTTGGCCTGGTGATGACTTTAAGTCCGACGGTTTACCCGCTGGAGACCCTGCCAAGATTCGCCAATGCATCTTCACCCGTGAGTTCGGTGAATTGGTGGACGACTGGTATGCCCACAACAACCTGAACCGTGCCTCGCGCTCATGGGGCGAGCGTCCACAGCTGGTGCAGGCTCTTTCTTTGCTGAACAGCACCAACGAACTCTACAAGACCACGGGGCAGTTCATCGGTGGCTGCCAGTGGCACCCCTTCGACCACCAGCGCGGCTACCACCCAGACCCCTATTGGGGCGGCATCTATGACGCCTTCCGTCAGCCCAAGACAGCACTGAACATGTTTAAGGCTCGCCTGACTTCCGTCGCCGTGGAGCCTATTGTTGCTATAGCCCACGAAATGACGCAGTTCTCGGAACGTGATGTTACCATCTTCTCTAACTGCGACAGTGTACGCCTGACCATGTATGATGGTGAACACTGCTGGACTGAGCCCGTCACAAACGGCAAGAGCGTCTTCCACGATGCCTGGGACTTCTTCGAAGCTCGCAACTGGAGCTACACCAAGCGCAACTGGCAGAATGTCAAGATGGCGGCCGAAGGCATTGTCGGTGGCAAGGTGGTCTGCCGCGACGAGCGTATGCCGTCACGTCGCAGCACCAAGCTACGTCTGCGTGTGGATGAGATGGGACGCCAGTTAGTGGCTGACGGGTCCGACTTCATTGTCGTGGTCTGCGAAGTTACTGACGACCTCGGACACGTACGCCGTCTGGCAAAAGAGAATATCCGCTTCACCGTCGAGGGCGAGGGTGAAATCATTGGCAATGCCAGCATCTGTGCCAATCCGCGTGCCGTAGAATGGGGCTCAGCACCCATCCTCGTCCGTTCTACCCGTCAGGCCGGCAAGATTAAGATAAAGGCAGAAGTGCAGTTCCCAGGCACCCATGCCCCCACCCCTGCCGAACTGGAGATAGAGAGCATCCCCTACAACCTGCCCATGTGTTTTGAAGCTAAGGAGACCCTGCAAGCCCGCAACACCCACAGCAGCCAAACGACCCAACAGTCGTCCACCCTCTCTGATGCGGAGAAAGCCAAGATGCTTCAGGAGGTAGAAGCCCAACAAGCCGACTTCGGACTACAAAAATAAGGTCCAATATTTTGAGGGTGTGTCAAAATAGGCACACCCTCTTGCTTTTCAGAAATTGATGGGATCCCCTGTTTCCCAATCGGTATTAACCAAGAAGGCTGCATTGCCTTTGTTGGTATACATGGCACCAGTGAGCGTGGTGAGGCGATTGCGCTTCAGAGGTACATCGCCGACCTGTTTTGTAAAGATGGCCGTGCCTCCACTGTTCAGGACCTCGATAGTGAGATCCACTGCCTGTTCGTCAGCAGCAAGGAACACATAGGACCCTGTCGAAGTGACTTTTCCCACTGCTGCTTTTATAGCCACTTCATTGCTGAATCCCGCATTGCCAACGGCCAGACCCGTAGTCGGATTGAAGCTCTTGCTACCGGCAGAAAAAGTGACACGAACGCTGTGCGCTTCAGCCGGCCTCAGGTCAGTAGAATTGACATCGACCCTAGCCATGATTCGATTGAGCGTGGCATTGATATTGACAGGAGTGGTGTTAACGATATTGACGGCCTGGGTAGCGGCAAAGGTCTCACGGTTATGGTCACCGGTATATGCCGCCAGCGTTGGACTGGTAAGCGTCAAGACGTCGCCATCCTGGAAACCGTACGCCAGTGCCACCATGGTATAGGAGCCCAAGGGGAGACTCAAGTCAAACTGCCCAAAAGTCTCTCCCTCACCCAGGGATTCACGGTACTGGGTCGTCTTGCAGACCTCCGTGTCGCCGGCATAAAACGCCAGTGTGACGGCTTTCACCTTGTCATAATCCGCCACCGGGCTTGCAGCTCTGGTGGGAGCCTTCGACTCCACGGAGATGTCAAAGTCATTGATTTGGACATGTACTGGAGCAAACTGTACACTCTTGGTGTCGGTGTCTGACTCGCTGTTACAACTCGTAAGTAACGTTACCACCCCTATAATAAGGGGCAGTTTCTTCATTGTTTGAAATAACATTGTTTAATTGTTTAATTGTTTAACTTGTTTTTTAAAAAAGCACACAAAGGTATAAAAAATAAACAAAACGGCAGCAACTTTCTATAAATAAATTTACAACTACAGGATATTTTCCATTCCATTTCGCAAAAAACTTGCTTCCTGACGGACATTCCAATACTTTTAAGAGCCTTTAACCTTTGATTTCTGTAAGTCAACAACAGGGGAGATGCCACGATTTAACCATGAGCACCTCCCCTCCAAATAATGAAATATACAAACGAGCACGCTGTCACAGCGGGCATTTCCTTCTCTGACCGCTGGTCAGAGTGTGGCGTTGCATTCCTCCTTCCATGAGGTTTCATTCGGGCCAGCTGTATGGGTTCGCAACGCCACACTCTCAAAGAGAGAAGTCCCCTGATCCACGCGCAACTAACAAGCAAGAAAGGCTGATTTCCGATAAATCTCTTGTTTATCTCCGAAAAAAGTCATAACTTTGTCGCGTCGAACTCCGACTCAGGCCCACCCTACCTTCGACTCACCCAAGGTTCTGCGCCTACTCTTGTGCGATTGAAGTGCGTTTGATGTGCGTCTGTTGTCCGTTCGTTAATCGAACAACAATCGGACAACAATCGGACAACAATCGGACAACAATGGGAGGAAGAGCGAAAGAAAGGCTTGGGTAGAATGGGGCAAAAGCGGAGTTGAATTGGAAAAGTCACGGAGGTCTTTCGGAGAACTTTCGGAGGTCTTTCGGAGAACTTTCGGAGTTCCTTCCTTAAAGATAGGGGTCTGATAGCGTTCAGATAGAATTCAGATAGAGATTGGATAGAGCTCGGATAGCGTTCTGATAGAGTTTGGATAGAGAATGGATAGAGTTTAGATAGAGAATGGTTTATTTATTCTGTTCAAAATCTCACGATTGTTTTTTGGTATATATGAGCGTAAAATTAAAAGATTTTGAGAAAAACGATAAAAAAGCGAAGTTTTCGCGTTACAAAAGCAATGCTAAAACGTCTTAAATGATGTGAAACTATATAGTTTGTAGCTACTAATGAACAAATCGAAGTTTAAAAAATGCCTTGCGTTAGGTGTTCTCGCCGTGTTGACGGCATTGCCGCTTGACCTTTGCGCACAGCAGTACCGCGTAGCCGCCTGCGACTGGATGATGCTGAAACGCCAGAAGTTAGGCGAATTCCAGCTGGCTAAGGACATCGGGGCCGATGGCATTGAGATGGACATGGGATCGCTGGGAAAGCGGGTCCTGTTCGACAATAAGCTGCGCGAACCGGAGTTTCAGCAGAAGTTCCGCCGCACAGCCGACTCGTTAGGCATAGAGGTGCCTTCGATTGCGATGTCTGGATTCTTTGCACAGAGTTTCCTGAAGCGCGAGAACTACAAAGACCTGATTCAAGACTGCTTGCAGACCATGGAAGTGATGGGAGCCAAGGTGGCCTTCCTGCCCTTAGGCGGCAGCGGGCATGAGTGGAAACAGGCTGGCGAAGCCCGTCAGGAGATGGTCCGCCGCCTGCACGAAGTGGGCGAAATGGCCCACCTCTCCGGAAGAAGAATTGCTATCAGAACAGGACTCTGTGCCCGCGCGGACCTTAAATTATTAAAGGAAGTGAACAGCAAGGGCATCCAGATTTACTACAACCTGCAGGATGCTGTCGACCAGCGGCGCGATGTCTGCAAGGAACTGAAGACGCTGGGGGCTGAGAACGTTGCCCAGATTCACGCCTCGCTGACGGACAGCGTCACGCTGGACAAGGACCCCCGCATCGACCTGCACAAGGTCAGGAAGACGCTGGACAAAATGAAGTGGACGGGCTGGCTGGTCGTAGAGCGCTCGCGCAACGCCCAGGACGTGCGCAACGTCCGCAGCAACTTCGGCACCAACGTCGCCTACCTGAAAGAGATATTTCAAAATGAGAGATAGATAACTAATAATAACTAAT
>Ga0256407_10011137_pt1 | contig 12492 bp, 10 predicted proteins | sample RumenRJG_04DNA_FD_193489 | JGI IMG/M metagenome (GOLD analysis project Ga0256407, IMG submission 193489) | Bovine rumen microbial communities from Lethbridge, Alberta, Canada - RJG_04 | ecosystem: Host-associated > Mammals > Digestive system > Stomach > Rumen | place: Canada: Alberta... | reverse complement strand
TATGTCGGAAAGACTATCATCATCATGCTTTTTTGTTTTTCTATGTCTAAAAGCACTCTGACGGCCGACATGATGCTTGATGCGAGCGGATAGAGTACTCTGACGCGCGACATGATGCTTGCTGCGATTGGATGGAGTACTCTGACGGCCGACAGGATGCTTACTTCGATTGGATGGAGTACTCTGACGGCCGACAGGATGCTTACTTCGATTGGATGGAGTACTCTGACGGCCGACAGGATGCTTACTTCGATTGGATAGAGTACTCTGACGGGCGACAGAGTGCTTGCCGCGATTGGATAGAGTACTCTAACGGCCGACAGAGTGCTTACTTCGATTAGATATAGTACTCAGACGGCCGACAGGATGCTTGTTGCGATTGGAAAGAGTACTCTGACGGGCGACAAAATGCTTGCTTCGATTGGAAATTGCACTCTGACGGGCGACATGATGCTTGCGCAAATGAAAATAACACTCTGTCGGCCGACAGAGTGCTTGCGCGATTGGAAATAACACTATAACGGCCGACAGAATGTTTGCCGTGATTTAGGATTAATGGAACAGGTTTGCGACTTGTTCGAGATAGATGCGGTCGGTTTCGTCGAACGTGTTGAGTTCGGCACTATCGATGTCGAGGACTCCAGTCACTTCGCCGCTTGCGTTGTGGAGGGGCACGACAATCTCGCTTCTGGATGCAGAGCTGCATGCGATGTGGCCAGGGAATTGGTCAACGTTTGGGACAACCTGCGTCTGATTGGATTGCCAGGCGGTGCCACACACGCCACGTCCTTTTCGGATGCGCGTGCATGCCATCGGGCCTTGGAAAGGACCGAGGACGAGCATATCGTCCAGTACACGGTAGAATCCAGTCCACCAGAAACCAAAAGTCTCGTGGAGCATGGAGGCCACGTTGGCCATGTTGGCGATGGGGTCACTTTCTGCTGCTACAACAGCTTCGATCTGCGGGAGGAGTGCTTCGTACTTCTCTCGTTTGCTACCAGCGGATATTTCAAGATGTTCGGACATGATTTTTTATCTTAATTATAGTGCAAAAATAGCGAGAAAAAAACAATTTGGCAACTTTTCGAGGAAAAATCGGCTTTATATAGGAAAAAACAACGCAATTTTCATCATTCTAACAATAATTAACTATATTTGTCCACAAAAAATAATCGTTTTGCTTAGTTTTTCGGTTCGCTGAAACGTCTTTGAAGTAAAAAGACTTTATGACACAGAAAGAAATTGAGACCTTATTCCGTCAGCATTACGCTGCGATGTATCGCCTGGCAAGGACGATACTCTACGATGCGGACGAAAGCAAGGACGTGGTGAGCGACGTGTTTGTCCGTCTGCTGCACAACAATCCTTCCGTGCAGGTCGACAAGATGGAGGGTTATCTGATGATGGCAGTACGTAATCGCTGTCTGGATGTGCTCAGCCACAAGTCGGTTCGCGAACAGGTGGAGAAACTGTTTTCGCAAGAGTTGAAGCAACGGCACATCATTGCCCGAAACGAGGATGAACGGTTGGACCGACTGATGCAGTACATCGAAGGGGAACTGCCGCCCTTGAGCCAACAAATCCTGCGATTGCGTTTCCTGCAGGAGATGACCTACGAGGAAGTCGCCCAGGAAGTGGGAGTGAGCAAGGTCACGGTGTATAACCATCTGTGGCAATCAATGCATCGCATCAAGGAGTATTTCAGCAAAAACAAGTAAAACGATAAACATTATGAAAAAGGACAAGATCGATCTCCTGCTCTCGATGCAGGAGCACCCCGAAAAATATTCGGAAGAGCAGTTGAAGCAGATGCTCGCCGACGACCCTGAGCTGGCTGAGCTCAGGGAGCAGCTGGCACAGACTAAACGTGCCTTGATGAAACGCGAGGTTGATGAGGAAGACGTTGCCGTCAATGAGGAATGGAAGAAGTTTGTAGGTGAACATGCTGCCGAAATGGATCGTCCCCAGCGAGGAATGTTCTTCAAGGTGGCTGCCAGTATCGTTGGTATCCTCTTGATGGCTGGAGTGACCTTCGCTGCCATTCATATCGTTCGGACTATAGTTGGTCCAAACAATGAGCCTGAAATTGAACAGACCGTAAAAACAGGAAATGCACCATCCACTTCGGAAATCGAAGAACGAAAAGATGGGAAAAACGTCGGCGAACCAATCGTGTTCGACAACGTGCCGTTGGAGAAAATGCTGACGCAGATAGCTGCCTATTATGGCAAGGAGGTGGAGTTCCGAAATGACGACGCACGTCAGTTGCGTTTCTATTTCGTGTGGAGAAAGAATGAGACTTTGGATGCTACTTTGCGCCGCCTCAATCTCTTCGAGAGCATTACCATAGAACTGAATGATAACAAGTTAATCGTGAAATAAACTATGAGACGACTGTTTTTCTTCATGGCCTGTTTCGTAGCTGTTTTCACGAGTCAGGCTCAGCGTATCACGCGCGAATTCAATAATATGCCGCTTGACGAGGCATTGCGTCAACTGAATGACGCGCAATCGAGCTATACGATCAATTTCCTCTATAATGATCTGGAGGACTTTCGTGTCACGACCCGCATCGAGGAAAAGACGGTGCCTGAGGCTATTCGTCAGATGATTGGGTTCTATCCCATCCGAATGACTGTCCATCGGGCAGAAGGTGAGATCTATGTGGAATGTGTGCAGAAAAGCAATCGTCACCTCACGGGCATCATCACCGACGAAAACAACCAGCCTCTTGCTTTGGCCAACATCGCTGTGCTCAATCCTGTGGATTCCACTTTGCTCAATGGCGGCGTTTCGAACGAGAGCGGACTCTTCGTCATCCCCATCGACCGGAAGGATGTGCTCACCCGCATCACCTACATCGGCTACAAGACCGTCTGGCAACGCTCCGAACAGGAAGACCTGGGAACCATCGCGCTGCAACCCGAGACGCACACCATCGGCAATGTAGCCGTGAAAGGTTCGGTGCCGCAATACAGGATGACATCGGGCGGAGTGACGGTGGAGGTGGAGCACTCTCTCCTGCATGACGTGGGGACTGCTGACGACCTACTCTCGATGCTGCCGATGGTGCAGGGTCGCGATGGCGAATTCACCGTCCTGTCGAAGGGTGAGCCTGAGATCTACATCAACAACAAGAAGGTGAGCGACACCAAGGAATTGAAACAGCTCAAGTCGAACGACATCAAGCACATCGACATCATCACTGCCCCCGGAGCGCAGTACAATGCCGAGGTAAACGCCGTGATCCGCATCCGTACTATCCGGCCACAGGGCGACGGCTTTGGCGTGCAGGCCTACAGCGAGACATCACGCAACAACAAGTGGAACAACTACGACGACCTGACTTTGAGGTACCGCACGGGCGGGCTGGAGGTGTTTGGCAATGCGGCAATAGATTTTGGCCACTACAGCAATGACCAGGACCTCATTCAGGAGCTGCATATCCGAAAAGACCAGTTCCTCGTTCGTGCCGATTTGCCCGTCAGGAGCAGTTGGACGCAGTTTCGCTATCAGGCTGGTGTAAGCTATGACTTCAATACGGATAATTCGGTTGGATTGAGTTTCTCGTCACAAAAGTTGCTTGACAACAGCTTCAAGTCTGATATGACGCAGCACTACCAGAAGAACGGTGCCTATTACGGAGATGTTCGTCTGAAAACAGATATCGATGAACTTGACAAACCCGTCTGGGAACTGAATACCTACTATGTGGGAAAGGTTGGGAAATTGGGCATTGACCTGAATGCAACTATGCTGCGACGCGCATCGGAGGACCATCTCGACCAGCGGGAGTTCAGCGAGGAACTGGGTGACCGTACAATCACTTCGATCAATAGGGAGGACCGTCGGATGACGGCAGGTAAGTTGGTGCTGACCTATCCCATCGGGAAAGGCGTATTGAGTGGCGGATCGGAAATTACTTCAACCCAGAGTCAGGGCCAGAATGTCAATCAAGAGAACATCATCCCGGAATCGGATAACGAGATGAAGGAAAAGAACATTGCAGGCTTTGCTGAATACGAGATGCAGATAGGGCCGTGGCGCCTGAATGCAGGCATGCGCTATGAACATGTCTCGGCAGACTACTACTCGTTCGACACCTGGCAGGCCGAGCCCAGCCGAACCTATAACGACTGGTTCCCCAACTTGTCGGTGGCGTGGCAGAAGGAGAAGTGGAGCGCCCAGCTGAGCTACGGTAAGCGCATCACCCGCCCACCCTACAATATGCTGACTTCGATGATCGTCTATGACAGTCGTATGTTCTATGAGGGCGGCAATCCGCTGCTGCGTCCTTCGGTACGACAGAGCATCGACTTGAACCTGACTTATTCGTGGCTGACTTTCGTCAGCGGCTTCACGCGCGAAAACGATCTCTTTACCCACATAGGCAGAGTATATGACGAGGAGAAAGAGATTTGTATATTTCAGCCTGTCAACTTCGACCATCAGAATCGTGTCTATGCCACCCTTGTTGCTTCTCCAAAGGTGGGATTCTGGCAGCCTACTGTCACGCTGCACTACTATCAGCAGATGTTCGATGCCGAAGCGTATGGTGCGCCCAAGAAACTGGACAAACCTGAATTCAGTTTCGACCTGATGAGCTGGTTTGTGGTCAGTCCTACCACCAAAGCGCTTTTGCAAGTCAATTATACCGGCAGCAACCATTGGGGATTTATGTATCGAGGCAGCAATTTTGCAGTGAATGCCCGACTGCAAACTTCCTTCTGGAAGGGGCGCCTGACGGGCACGCTTTATGCCAATGACATTTTCCGCACATCGAGGACGAAGGTCACCACGTATTATGCCATCGGCAAGACCGATCAGGATGTATATCAATACACACAGCAGGTGGGCATCTCCCTGTCGTACAATTTCAATGCCACCCGCTCGAAGTACCGTGGCACCGGTGCAGGAAATGACGAGAAGAGCCGATTGTAGCAAGATAAGTAAAGTGTAATATGTAGTAATAAGTGTAAAAGCGCCGAGTGAATTTTTGAGAAATCAGCGGGGAAGTCACTTTTCCGTTGATTTTTTTGGTCATTCAGTTTTTTATTCATATATTTGCAGCGTGCTTTTTGACGTTGTGAAAATATAAAGAGATAATTATTTGCCGCGTTTTAGCCCCGAAGGGGCGAAAAGAATACAGACGGGGGGTGTAACCCCCGGTAAATAGGATTAAAAAATAAGCCCTGAAAGGGCGAAAGGAAAGTTACGTATGGCAAGTTCATTGGTGAAAATAGATGTCCATCTCATTTTCCATGTGAAAACAACGGGCGTGAATATGCATAAAGATGACCTTCCGCAAATATTCCAATATCTCGGTGGTATCATTAAAGGTTTGAACGGCATCCCTCTTGAAATCGGTGGTGTTGAAGACCATGTTCATATCTTGACATCGCTTCCAAAATCCATGTCATTAGTTGATTTCGTGAGAGATATCAAAGCAAACAGTAGTAAATGGATAAAGCAGCTCAACGTTCATTACAAATTATTTGCATGGCAGGATGGATATGGGGCTTTTTCTGTGAGCCCTTCTCTGATGGATAAGACAATTGAATACATACGAAAGCAGGAAGAACATCATAAGAAACGTAGTTTCCAAGAAGAATACAAATTGTTTTTGGAGGCGTATGGCATCAAATATGATGATAAGTATGTGTTCTGCGATTAGGTTCAGGTGGCCTTGTCACGGGGTTAACATCCCCGCCTGTGATCTGTCGCCCTTTCAGGGCTTCGGGTTAATGGTGGGTGCTTTTGATACGGGGGTTGACACCCCCGCCTGTGGTTTGTCGCCCCTTCGGGGCTTCGGGGGTAATGGTGGGCATTGGATACGGGGGCTTACACCCCCGCCTGTAATCTTGACGCCCCTTCGGGGCTTTTGTTTGATGATACGATATATTATATATAATAATTGATATGAAACGCATCTTTTCTTTCTTTTTTATGTTCTCTGTAGGTATGTTCGCATCAGCACAAGAAGTAAGTGTGGCTCGGTATCAGGGTGATCGCGTGTGCGCGGTGAGTCTGACGTTCGACGATGGGGTGCAGGAGGATTATACGCTCATTGCACCGCATCTGGATCGCTATGCGCTGAAGGCGACGTTTGCCATCAACGGATACTATATTGGTGATCTGGATGACCATTATTCGCCACGCATGACGTGGGAAGAATGCCGCTCGCTGGTTCGTTCGGGCCATGAACTGAGCAATCATTCGTGGTCGCATCCCAAGCTGACCACGCTGAGCGATGATTCCTTGCGCATGGAGATTGCCCGCAACGATTCTGCCATAGAAAAGGAGACGGGTAAGCGCCCTGTGACATTCATTTATCCCTACAATGCTGTGGATGACCGCGTGCGAACGGCAACGATGGAGGGAAGGATCTGCAATCGTGAGTATCAATTTGGTTTAGGCCAAGCTAACAGCCACCAGACCCGAGAGAGTATCCAGCAATGGCTCCGTCAGCAGATTGACGAACGCGCCTGGGGCGTGACGATGAGCCATGGCATCTATACGGCTTGGGACCGCTGGGAAGAGCCTTGGATCCTGTGGGACCTTTTCCGCGAACTGGCCTACAAGAGCGATACTATCTGGACCGAGACCTTTGCGAAGGTGGGGGCATACGTGACAGAGCGCGATGCCGTGAAACTGGATGTGGTGAAAAAGAAGGGAATCATCACAGTGACTCCTTCGCTGGATTTGGACCCAGTGCTTTTCAGCGAGAAACTGACCTTGAAGGTGAGCGGAATGCCCAAACCTGGGAGCAAGGCCGCGAAGAAGGTGTTCGGCTATCGTGCGGTGCAGGAAGGCAAGAACCTACCTTTGATACTGAAGGGCGATGACCTGTTGTGCGATTTCAATCCCTATGGTGGACCAATCACTATCGAACCCATAAAGGAGGACCCGTTGGCAGGAAAGACCATCAACATTATTGGCGACAGCTATGTCGCAAACCATCGCCAACCCTACGAGAATGCCTGGCATTACAAGGTGGCTGCCCGTCACGGGATGACCTACAACAACTATGGTCGCAACGGTGGCGCCATCTCCTTCGATCGTACTAACCGCAATTTCGGCAAGGCACTCTATGTGCGTTATGCCGATATGGCCGATGATGCCGACTATGTGCTTGTTGTGGCAGGGCATAATGATGCCAACTTTATAAAGCAAAGCGCCGATTCTCTTGTCCCCTTCCTTGACACCTTGAAGATTTCTACGTAGGACTTCGCCAGAAGTATCCGCATGCCAAGATTGCCGTCGTTTCGCCATGGAACTTGTCGAGTGAAGGCTTTCCCATTGTAATTCGTGCCATTCAGGAGGCCTGCGAGCGTCATGGCTTCCCCTTCCTCAACGCTGCCACAACGAGCGGTATCGAGGTTGAGAATCCCGAATTCCGTAAGAAATACTTCCAGCATCCCGGGGACCGTGCCCATCTCAATCCCGAAGGACATGACTTGTTGGTTCCATGGGGCGAGCAGTTCCTGATAAGCCTTTGAGAAAAAAGAACAGTTATAGACAGAAAAAAGCGTCTCTTTGTGAGACGCTTTTTTCTTACTTGCGTAAAGCCAAATTGTAGTTGTAGTAGTCGAAGTTGCCTGTGATGTCCTTGACGATGCGGAGGAAGGGAGGGAGAAGAAGGTCGGCGTGGCAGGCGATGCCTTTGGTTTCGAGGATCATCAGACCTTCGTGCGGTGCTTCGTAGGCATCGAGTTCGAAGAACTGACCGCCCGCGATGAAGCTCTTGCGACGCTTGCTGATGGTGTGGCGATAGGGATCGGCCTGCAACAGGAGCGTCTCATAAAGGGCATTGGATACCTGACGCTCGGTGACCACTTCTTCGCTGGTCGAGATGCGGCGACGAGTGGTGTGAATGTTGATGACATGATTGCCCGATGTGCGGCGACGGATACGGACTTCGGAGCCGGGTTCGGAAGAGAGATAGGTCTGCTGGATGTAGCTTTCGACGCAGTCATTGGGAAGTTCGCCGATGAGTTCGACGATGTACTTGCGCTCTTCAACAATGGCTTGTGGCAAACCAAGGACGGAGTTGATCTCGTAGAGTACACGGTTGAGCTTCTGCTCGAAGTCCTTGCGATTGTCGATAACGCGATGATGAGGGTGTCCGGTCCATGCCTGAATGACCTTCTTGTCGAGCTGGCGTGCCAGATTGAGACCTGCCTCGTCGGCCTTCTCATAGCGTGATGCGTTGTTGGCAGTAGTATAGAATGATTCTGCACCGTCGGCTGCCGAAACGAGATGGAGCACAGCATCATAGCGTCCGCCATGACGTAGCTCTTCGACACTGGTGTGACAAGCGGCACAGAGTTCGTCGTACATCTCAGGTGAGATGTAGGCTGAGATATCAAGGGCACCTCGGTCGCAGACGATGACGCAGGGTTCGGTGCACGTCTCGGCGAGGCGCTGCATCTTGTCTTCCATCTCCAGCTGGAGTTCGAGGATGATCTTCTCTCCCTCGTAGTAGAAGTCATGATTGTCGGTCAGATAACTCCACCCTGATGCAGTGACCATAGTGGGAATTTCGGGCACAATGAATACTTTGTAACCGAGGTTGGATAAATACTCGTTGATGCGTACTAAGGCAGTTGTCTTGCCTGCACAGGGTCCTCCAGTGAGGACGATTTTCTTGATATCTCTTTTCATAGTAAGGAAAAAGCCCTGCCAACAGATGTGGCAGGGCATGGTTATGATGTGAATTACTTCTCGTCGTCAGAGCCGATGAGCTTCCAGATGAATGCAGCAAGGGCACCACCTACGAATGGACCAACGATGAATACCCAGAGCTGGCTGAGAGCCTTGCCACCCTCGAAGAGGGCAGGACCGATGGAGCGAGCGGGGTTAACGCTGGTGCCCGTGTAGTGAATGCCTACGAGGTGGATGAGTACGAGGGAGAGACCGATGGCGAGGCCAGCAAAGTTGCCGGCACCCTTCTTGGCATCAGTCGTTCCAAGAACTACCAGCACGAAGAGGCAGGTAAGCACGATTTCGGCAATGAGGCCGTTGGTGACTGTGCCAGCGCAAGCGTTGGCGCCCGTCTTGGTACCCAAAGCGAGTTCGGGAGAAGTGGAAACCAAGAGGTAAAGTACGCAGGAAGCAAGGATGGCACCAATAACCTGGAATACCATGTAACCACAGGCATCCTTACCGGAAATACGACCGGAGATGAGGCAGCCAAGGGTGATGGCTGGGTTGATGTGGCAACCGGAGATACCGCCGATGGTGTAAGCCATGGCTACTACAGCAAGACCGAACGCAAGGGCAGTGCCCACAACAGAAGCAGTGTCGATGCCACAATTGAGGCTGACAGCGGTGCCGCAGCCAAGAAGGGTAAGCACGAAGGTGCCAACCAATTCTGCAAAGTACTTTTTCATAGAGCAGATTGTTGATTAATGGTTAATAATGTTATTAAAAAAAGTTATAAAAGGGGATTCCCTTAAATTTTTTAGTCAAAGAAACTGTTATCCGACTCGGGAGCTTCTTCCTCATGTTCGAAGGCACCTTCGACAGTGCAGGGGTCGTAGCCCGAAGGATAGTAGAAGGTATCGGTCGACGAGTATGGGAGGGTAGGATCAGCGAGCACACGCTTGATAAACATTGCCCAGATGGGCAGGGCCATCGATGCGCCTTGTCCTTCGGAAGTGCGATCGAAGTGAATCGTGCGTTCTTCGCCACCTACCCAGGTGCCACCGATGAGTCCAGGAGTGAAAGCCATGAACCAGCCATCGGAGTTGTCGTTGGTGGTACCCGTCTTTCCACCCATTGGAGCGGTGATGCCGTAACGGTTGCGGATGCGTGCACCCGTTCCATAGTCGACCACATCGCGGAGGATGGGAAGCATCTTGTAGTAGGCTTCGGCCGAGAAGACCTCCTTGCGGACGGGGGTGAAGTGGGTGAGTTCCATACCGGAGTTGTCACAAATGGAAACGACGTAGAGCGGTTGGCTACGCATACCATGTCCGGGGAAGCCTGAGTAGGCGGTGACCATTTCCTCGACGGAGATATCGCATGAACCCAGGCAGAGCGAGAGCACGGGATCGAGGCGGTTGCGAACGCCAGCCGAGTGGAGGAAATCGACAAAATGTTCAGGTGTCATACGGCTCATGACACGAGCGGAAATCCAGTTGTTAGATCTCATCAAGCCCCATCTCAGTGTGACCATCTCGCCAATGCGCTGCTTGCCGCCATCGCGAGGGGTCCATGGACGTCCGATGGCATCGTAGAGCACAGGCTGAGTGTTGAGTTCCTCATCGCAGGGCGTGCGTCCCTCTTCCATAGCCAGTGTATAAAGCAGAGGCTTGATGGTGGAACCTACCTGACGACGACCTGCCGTCACCATATCGTACTGGAAGAAGGCAAAGTCGGGACCGCCTACATAGGCCTTGACATAACCAAGGGTGTCCATGCAAAGGAAGCCGGCACGTAGGAACTGCTTCTGCCAACGCAATGAGTCCCAAGGGCTCATGATGGTGTCGATTTCACCCTCCCATGAAAACAGCTTCATTTCGATGGGCTTTTGGAAAGCCTTTTCGATGTCTTCGGTCGAGTAGCCGTTGGACTTCATAGTGGTGTAACGCTCGGACTGTCTCATGGCACGGCGCAGGGAGTTCTTTACGTCATCTTCGGAGAGTCGACGGCTATAGGGAGCATTGGGCTGATTCTGCTTCTCCTTGGTGAAGGCGGGCTGCAGGTAGTCGCGCAGATGTGCGACAAGCGCTTCCTCTGCATATTGCTGCATATGAGAGTTGATGCTGGTGTAGATTCGCAGACCATCGGTGGTAAGATCGTAGTGCGAACCATCGGGTTTCTTGTTCTTGTTGCACCAACCATAGAGAGGATTGGTCTCCCAGGCGAGGGAATCGTCGTAGAACTGCTGATCCTGCCACGATGCGTAGCGTGAGCGATTGGGCTTGTTGGCACGCATGATTTTGCGCAGATATTCGCGCAAGTAGGGGGCCATACCTTCCTTGTGGTCTGCCGAGTGAGCGAGCTTATAGTTGCCCTTGTTGTCGGTTTGGGGCAGGAGTGGGCGTTCCTTGTAGTCGTTGTATTCGGCTTCGGTGAGATAGCCGGCCTTGTACATCTGGTTGAGCACAATTGTACGGCGGTTCTTGGTCTTCTCTGGACGACGGATGGGGTTGTAGAGCGAAGGGTTCTGCAACATACCCACGAGCATAGCCGACTGCTCGACATCAAGCTCGGAAGGGAGCTTGTCGAAATAGATGCGGGCCGCCGAACGGATGCCGACGGCATTGTAGCAGAAGTCAAAATGGTTGAGATACATATTGATGATCTCCTCCTTGGTGTAAAGCTTCTCAAGCTTCACGGCAATGACCCATTCGATGGGTTTCTGCATGGCACGTTCCCAGATGTTCGAAGCCACCTCCTTGGTATAGACCTGCTTGGCGAGCTGCTGGGTGATGGTGGATCCGCCACCAGCAGAACGCTGGTGTAGCAGAACCGTCTTGAAAGCTGCACGGAAGAGGGCTTTGATGTCGATGCCGGAGTGATCGAGGAAACGAGCGTCCTCGGTAGCTACGAGCGCATTGATCAGGTTGGGCGACAACTCGTTGTAATTGATGAAGACACGGTTTTCCTTGGCACGGCTGAAACGACCCAGTTCGACGGAATCGGCCGAATAGACGATGGTGGCATACTTGCTCTGAGGATTTTCAAGTTCCTCGATGGATGGCATCTCGCCAATGTAACCATTTGAGATGGCCCAAAGGACTCCTCCTCCGATCAGAAGACCGAGGATGAAGAGGCCCCACAATGCCAGGCAAACGTATTTGGTGATCTTGAACATTTATAGATTTATTAAAGGTAGTAAAAGGGTAGTAAAACTTTCCTTATGGACGTAACTTAGCCAGAGCCTCCTTGACGCGGCGCATGGCCTCGGAGATCTTGGCTTGCGATGTGGCGTAGCTGAAACGAATGCAGGAGGGGTCGCCAAAGGCTTCGCCGCTCACACCTGCCACATGACCAGTTTCGAGCAGGTACATGGCTACGTCGTCGGCATTGGCAATTACCTTGCCATCGGGTGTCTGCTTACCGAAGAGGGCGCTAACATCGGGGAAGATGTAGAATGCACCACTGGGTTTCTTATCGAGACGGAAACCTGGGATGTCCTGTACAGCAGAGCAGATGAGGTCGCGACGACGCTCGAACTCCTGACGCATCTCTTCAACACAATCCTGTGGACCGTTGTAGGCAGCTTCGGCAGCCTTCTGAGCGATGCTCGAACATCCGGAGGTGTATTGGCTCTGGAGTTTGCTCACAGCCTTGGCAATATAGGCAGGAGCAGCACAGAAGCCGATGCGCCAGCCAGTCATCGCATAGGCCTTCGACACACCATTGATGATGACTACACGATCCTTCATCTCGGGGAAGGAGGCGATGGACGTGGGTTGTCCACTATAGCAGATATGTTCATAAATCTCGTCGGCAATGACGATGATTTTCGGATACTTGGCA
>Ga0256407_10011135_pt1 | contig 12496 bp, 13 predicted proteins | sample RumenRJG_04DNA_FD_193489 | JGI IMG/M metagenome (GOLD analysis project Ga0256407, IMG submission 193489) | Bovine rumen microbial communities from Lethbridge, Alberta, Canada - RJG_04 | ecosystem: Host-associated > Mammals > Digestive system > Stomach > Rumen | place: Canada: Alberta... | reverse complement strand
AATTGGAGAAGTTCTTCCATTGTTTTAGGTACAATACCATTATAATCAGATAAAATTTTTTTAGCACATGCTTTAATATTTTTAGCCTTATTTTTGTAAAATCCGCAAGGATGAATTAAATCTTCTAATTCAGATATATCAATATTTGCAAAGTCTTGAACAGTTTTGTATTTTTTAAAAATGAAAGGAGTTATTTTATTAACTCTTTCATCTGTACATTGAGCAGATAGCATAACTGCAACAACTAACTCAAAAGGAGTTGAAAAATTCAAACTACAAGTAGCGTCTGGATACGCTTGTTTTAATAATTTAATAATTCGTATTAAGTTTTCTTTTTTGTTTTCTTTATTCAATGTATTCACCCTTTTTTTATAATTTAATATAATATTAATAGCTAAGGAGGTAACAAATTATGTTTAAATTCTTAAAGAAAACAATAGCAGTGTGTATGATAGGAATTGGAGTTGGAATATTATCAGTATTATTACTTCCGTTAGCAGGTTGGTTATTTATTATTGGTGTGGCCATTGTTGCGGTAGGCCTTATGTGGCTAGCTTGTTAAGAATAAAAAAGGAGAGTGGATAAATATGACCATTGTTGTGAAAAAAGTTCCAAAGTTTTTAAGAGGGTTTGTTAAATTAATTTTTGGAATTAAAGATTAAATTATGTACATAAGAAAATTAATAATTGTATTAAAGTAAAATATATAAAAAAAGTAGGAGTGAACCTACTTTTTTATATTTATATTAAGCTCTTTTAACTTTTCCAGAACGCAAACATTTTGCACATACTTTAATTCTTTTTGGTTCTCCGTTGATCATAACCTTAACACTTCTTAAGTTAGGTTTCCAAGTTCTTGGATTTCTTTTACTAATATGTGAACGAGTAATACTAAGTTTATTACCATGTATTAATGTTTTTTCACAAATTTCACATTTTGCCATTTTAATTGCACCTCCTATATAAGTTAATAAATTGACTAATTAATAGTTTAACATACTAAAAAAGAAAACACAAGAGTTTTATAAAAATAATTTTATAAAAGCAAATATTTTTATTTAATTTTGCTAATAATAAATAAAAATATAATGTTTGGAGAGAAGAATGAAAAAGAGAATATATTTATTTATTTCAATATTAATGATATTTATACTAGTGGGATGTGAAAAAGAAAATAATAATGTAGAAAATATTAACGTACAAAAGCTAGAATCAATTCAACAGGAAAATAAAGAAGAAACAAATTTGAATAATACAATTTTAGAAGATAATATCATATCAGAAAAAAAAGAACCAATAGAAGAGTTACTATATAGTTTTAGTACTCAATTATTAGCAAAAGAAGAAAATAGAGTAGATAATATTTCAAAAGCATGTAATACAATTAATGGGATTATAATAAATTCAGGTGAAACATTTTCTTTTTGGAGTATAATAGGAAATCCAACAGTAGATAAGGGATACAAAGAAGCGAAAGCTTTTACGGCTTCAGGAGGAGTTACTACAGCAATAGGTGGTGGACTTTGTCAGGTAAGTAGTACAATTTATAATATAGTATTAAATGTTCCAGAGTTAGAGACAATAGAAAGGCATCAACATACTAGAGAAGTGTATTATGTAAAATTAGGTAATGATGCTAGTGTATCTTATGGAGGAGCAGATTTTAAATTTAAAAACAATTTACCAAATCCAATTAAAATTTATGCAGAATGTACAAACGAAGAGGTTAATATAAGATTTGTTAAATTATTATAAATAATATGATGATACAAATAAGCATAAAAAAAATCTCACCGAATATAGTTTAATAAGTTTAAGGAGGAGTTTTTATGCTTTTATTCCAACGATGGATTATAAAAATATTTTCACTATGTTGTATATTTATAATATCATTGTCTACTATAATTTTTGCTACTCAATATAATTCTGTTTTAGTATGGTCAGATAAGCAAGTAGGTAGTGAAAGAACTACAGATGCAACTTTAGTAAATTCAGAAGACATAAAAGAAAATAATATGAATTTAGAGTCTGGATCAGCTATTTTAATAGAACAAAACTCAGGAGAAATACTATATTCACATAATATTCATGAAAAAATGAGACCAGCAAGTGTAACAAAGGTAATGAGTATTTTATTAATTATGGAAGCATTAGATAATGGAAAACTTAATTTAACCGATCAAATTCCTTGTAGTGAAAATGCAAGCTCAATGGGAGGATCTCAAATATGGCTTGATCCAAAAGAAACATTAAGTGTAGACGAAATGTTAAAGGCAATTTGTGTAGTTTCAGCAAATGATTGTACTGTTGCAATGGCAGAATATCTAGGAGGAAGTGAGCAAAATTTTGTAAACATGATGAATGAAAAAGCTAAAGAATTAGGAATGAATGATACTACTTTTAAAAACTGCCATGGTATAGATGAAGATGGACATTTAACATCAGCATATGACATATCGTTAATGTCAAGGGAATTGTTAAGTAAACATCCAATTATCAAAAACTATACAACAATTTGGATGGACAGTTTAAGAGATGGAAAGTCAGAACTTGTTAATACTAATAAGCTAATTAGGAATTATAAAGGTGCAACAGGATTAAAAACAGGTTCTACATCACTTGCTTTATATAATTTATCTGCTAGTGCAACTCGTGATAATTTATCTTTAATAGCAGTTATTATGAAGGCACCTACTACTAAATTACGTTTTGAAGAAGCTCAAAAATTATTAGATTATGGATTTTCAAAATATTCTTCTAAAGAATTTGGAAAAGAAGGAGAAATTGTAAAAACAGTAGAAGTGAATAAAGGAATTAAAAAATCATTAGATTTAGTCTTTGAGACATCAGTTTCAGTTTTATTAAAGAAAGGTCAAAATAAGGAGATAACACAAGAAGTAAAAGTAGATCAAAATATAATAGCACCAATAGAAAAGGGGCAAAAACTAGGAGAAGTTATATTTTCATTAAATGGAGAGATAATAGAAAGAGTAAATATTGTTGCAAAAGAAGAGATAAAAAAAATGAATTTTTGGAACATGACAACAAACATATATAATATATGGTTTAATCTAAATAGATAGTAAAAGTAAGCGATATTTAATTTAATATATCGCTTACTTTCACTATTCAAAAACTTTTCAATCTAGTAATAGATAATGTTTTTTTAAAATTAAATATTTTAATAGTTGATATATAGATATTTATATAATTCTATAAGTTTAAAACATTATTCATTAGTGCAATCCCAATAAATTATATTTATGCATTTACTTTCTGACTATATTGTTATATAATAGCACTTAAATAGAAGAGAAAAGGAGCGTAATAATATGAGTGAAAATGTTGAACAAGAATTAGATATGAATCATTTAATGCAAATAAGAAAAGAAAAGTTGGAAGAGTTACAAAAGAAGGGAAGAAATCCATTTGATATTACTAAATTTAATAAAACACATACAAGTAAACAAATTAAAGATAATTATGAAGAATTTGAACAAAAAGATGTTACGATAGCAGGAAGAATTATGGCAAAGAGAATTATGGGAAAAGCTTCTTTTTGTACTATTCAAGATAATGAAGGAAAAATTCAAAGTTATGTAAGTACTAATGATTTGGGAGAAGAAAGTTATAAAGAATTTAAAACTTATGATATAGGAGATATCATAGGTGTTACAGGTTTTGTATTTAAGACTAAAACAGAAGAAATTTCTATTCATGCAAGAGAAGTAATTCTTCTTACAAAATCTTTAAGACCATTACCTGAAAAATTCCATGGATTAAAAGATGTTGATTTAAGATATCGTCAAAGATATACAGACTTAATTGTTAATCCAGAAGTGAAAGATGTATTTGTATTAAGAAGTAAAATATTTAAAGAAATTAGAAAATTTATGGATGAAAAAAAATATATGGAAGTTGAAACACCAATGCTTACTACAGTTGCAACAGGTGATGCAGCAAGACCATTTATTACTCATCATAATACACTTAATTTAGATATGTATTTAAGAATAGCTCCAGAATTAAATTTAAAAAGATTAATAGTTGGTGGATTTGATAAGGTATATGAAATTGGTAAAAACTTTAGAAATGAAGGGATGGATATAAAGCATAATCCAGAATTCACTTGTATGGAATTTTATTCAGCATATGAAGACTATAATGATATGATGGATATGGCTGAACAATTAATTTCTACAGTAGCACAAAATGTATTAGGAACAACAAAAATTAAGTACCAGGGAGTAGATATAGACTTAACTCCAAGTTGGAGAAGAGTAACAATGATAGATGCAATAAAAGAAGTATGTGGAGTTGACTTTAATACAATAAAAACAGATGAAGAAGCACAGGCTATAGCAAAAGAAAAGGGAGTAGAATATGAAGAAATTAAAAAGACAAGAGGACATATAATAAATGAATTTTTCGAAACATTTGTAGAAGAAACATTAATACAACCAACATTTATAACAGATTATCCTATAGAAATATCACCACTTACAAAACGAAAGAAAGATAAACCAGAACTTGTAGAAAGATTTGAATTATTTATAGGTGGAAGGGAATATGGAAATGCATATTCCGAATTAAACGATCCAATTGATCAATATGAAAGATTTATAAAACAAGTAGAAGCTAAAGAAAAAGGTGATGAAGAAGCTGGAGGAATGGACGAAGATTTTGTTAATGCATTAGAAATAGGCTTACCACCAACAGGAGGAATGGGAATAGGATTAGATAGATTAATAATGCTTCTTACAGATTCATCTTCTATTAGAGACATATTATTCTTTCCAACTATGAAACCTCTTTCAGACCATTAATACAAAACAAAAAAGTAATATGCAAAAGAAGTACGAGGTGAGTAGAAAATGATTTTAGAGAATAAATATAATCTTACATTAGAGCAAAATGTTTTTTTAGCCAAGAGAAATATTGTGGACAATATATATGCAAATGCTCGTATGGAAGGATTAAATATTACTTTTCCACAGACCAAGACAATTCTTGAAGGTGTAAATGTACCAAATTTAAAAATAGATGAAATACAAGTAATTTTAAATTTAAGAGATGCTTGGAATTATGTTATAAATAATATTAATGAAAAGTTAGATTTAAAGTTTATTTGTAAAGTAAATGAATATGTGGCAAGAAATGAAAGTATTGAATGGGGAAATTTAAGAAATCGGAAAAGTTTCAATTACAGGGACAAATTATGTTCCAGATATACCACAATATGATAAAGTACAAGTAAGTATTAACGAGATTTTTAAAATTGAAAATTCAACTGATAGAGCAATAGAATATATGCTTTTTGGAATGAGAAATCAACTTTTCTGGGATGGAAATAAAAGAACAAGTATGATAGTTGCAAATAAAATAATGATTAAAAATGGTGCAGGAATAATAAAAGTATCTGATGAATATCTTGAAGAGTTTAACAAATTGTTATCAGATTTTTATACAACAAGTAATAAACAAGAAATTAAAGAATTTATATTAAAAAATTGTATTGAAGGAATTGAGTTTTAATAAATTAAATATGTATTTGTAGAATATTTTTTTAGATAAATAAAAATACTAAAAGTATTATAAAATTATGGAATTAAACAAAATTAAGAATTTGCTGAATAAAATTTTTTAACTAGAGCGTTTGCAAAATTTTAATGAATATTCAGTATATGAAAAAAACAATGTGCAAAAGAAGCACACTAGAAAGGATATAATATGATAGATTTTACAAAAGCAATATAGGAATTGAATACATATAAAGGATCTGAAAAAAAGAAAACATTAATATATAATAATAAAAGATATTTAGTGAAATTTCCAGATCCTATAAGAGAAAAAAATAAAAATATATCATATATTAATAATGCTTTTTCAGAATATATAGGCAGTCATATTTTTGAAATAGTTGGCTTTGAAACACAAAATACAGTTTTAGGAATTTATAATTATAATGGAAAAGAAAAAATAGTATGTGCATGTGAAGATTTTACAAATGAGAATACAATTTTATATGAATTTGAGAAAGTGGCACTAAGCACTAAACTTGACAAAAAAGTTGAAACAGAATTAACAGACATTATGGAAGTTATAGAAGAAAGTAAAATTATAAATAATGATATGTTAAAAAGGTGTTTCTGGGATATGTTTATTATAGATGCATTGATAGGAAATACAGATAGACATAATGGAGATTGGGGATTCTTAGTGAATTTAGATACTAAAAAAATAAATTTTGCACCAATTTATGATTGTGGCTCTTGTTTAAATCCTATGTTGGAAGATGAAAAATTAGAAAAGATAAGTGACATAGAAATTAAAAATTTAGCAATTAATAGCTATTCTTGCATAAAAGAAAATGGAAAAAAATTAAACTATATGGCTTACATTAAATGTGTAAAAAATGAAGAATGCAACAAAGCAATTATAAGAGTCTTTGAAAAAATTGACATATCTAAAATTAATGAATTTATAGGTGATGTATCTTGTATGTCATCTGTTAGAAAAAATTTTTATAAAAAAATAATTAATTATAGATATAAAATTATAGAACAAGTTTATAATAAATTAAATATATAATGATATAAAACAGGAGTTTATAATGGTTTTAGAAAATAAGTTAAATATTAATAATCTAGCAGAACTTGCAAGAGAAGAGGAGAGAATAAGTAAAAAAAAGGCTAAAGAAATGTTTGACACAAAATATCTAAATTCATTAGAGCCAGGTACTTTTGATACATTAAAAAAAATTCATAAAAAATTATTTGAAGACATTTATTATTTTGCAGGAAAAATTAGAAAAGTAAATATAGCAAAGGGGAATTTTAGATTTGTACCAATTACATATATTGAACAGGCAATTGAAAATGTTGAAAAAATGCCACAATCAACATATGATCAAATAATTGAAAAATATGTTGAAATGAATATTATTCATCCGTTTAGAGAAGGAAATGGTAGAAGTACAAGAATTTGGTTAGATGTAATTTTAAAAAATGAATTGAATTTTGTAGTCGATTGGAGTAAAGTTGATAAAACAGATTATTTATTAGCAATGGAAAGAAGTCCAATAAAAGATTTAGAAATTAAAGAGCTACTAAAAAAAGCTTTAACACATGAAATAAATGACAGAGAAGTATATATAAAAGGTATAGATAATAGTTATTTATATGAAGGATATATATCATTTAAAACAGATGAGCTATAATATGATAATATAGTTAAATATATAGAAACAAATATAAAAAAATAATAAATAATTATTTATATGATGGAGGTAAAAAATGAAGAGTTGGGTAATAGATTATCTATCTGGAGGTATATTCTATGGACAATTTTGATTCATTTAATAAGAATGTTTTTACTGAAGATTATTTACAAAAGGATTTATCTGAAGAAGACTTTAAAAAATATAAAAATATTTTAAATAATAAAATTGAATTAGATAAAGATATTGCAAGAAAAATCGCAGATATTATGAGAAAATGGGCAATGGATAGAGGAGCTACACACTATTCTCATTGGTTTCAGCCATTAACAGGAACAACTGCAGAAAAACAAACTAGTTTTTTATCTATCGACATAAAAGGAAATCCAATTATAGATTTTTCATATTCTGCATTAATAACTGGAGAAATTGATGCATCCTCATTCCCAAATGGAGGAATACGTTCAATTTTTGAAGCTAGGGGACTTGTATCATGGGATTATACATATCCAGCATTTTTAAAAGAAAATTCAGGAGATATTGTATTATGTATCCCAACAGTATTAAAGTCGCTTGATGGAACGTCTTTAGATAAGAGAAGACCTCTTTTAAACTCATGTGAAGCATTAAATAGTCAAGTAATTAGAATATTAAGATTATTTGGAGATGAAGAATCTCAAGAAACATTTTCTGCTGTTGGAATAGAACAAGAATATTTTTTAATTAAAAAAGATTTATACAAAAAAAGAAAAGATTTAAAAATAACAGGTAGAACTTTATTTGGAAAAGAACTTATAGGTAAAACAAGAACACATTATATGAGTTCTATAAGTCATAAAACTGGAAAATTTATGAAGAGCGTTCAAGAGGAAATGTGGAAACTTGGTATACCGGCACAAGTAAAGCATAACGAAGTAGCACCACGTCAATACGAAATAGTACCACATTTTGAAAATCTAAAAGCAGCGTCTAATCATGATTTTCTAACTATGGAAATATTAGAAAAAGAGGCAAAAAACCATGAAAAAGTATGTATTTTAGATGAAAAACCGTTTAGAGGGATAAATGGATCTGGAAAGCATAATAATTGGTCAATTAGTACAACAGATGGAAAACAATTATTTACTTATGGAAATACTGCCAAAGAGAATGCAAGATTTATAACTATGATTGTAGCATTAGTTTCTGCATTAGATAGACATTCAGATTTAATAAGAGCGACAGTAGCTTCAAATAATAATGATAACAGGTTATCAGGCTATGAAGCACCAAGCTCAATTGTATCAATATATTTAGGCAAAGAATTAACAGATGTACTTGAAGAAATTACTAATGATAAGGATGCCAAGATTCGATTAGGAGAAGATTTACTTGCTTTATCAAAATTAAATATTACAGATAGAAATAGAACATCACCATTTGCTTTTTTAGGAAACAGGTTTGAATTTAGAATGCCAGGAGCATCAGCTTCTATAGCAGTATGTAATACAGTAATAAATACTATAATGGCGGAATCATTAAAAGATATAGCAGATAAATTAGAAGATTCTAAAGACTTTTATATAGATTTGAAAATAGTAATATCAAATCTATATAAAGAACATTCTAGAATTGTATATAATGGAAATTCTTATGCAGAAGAATGGGAACAAGAAGCTAAAAGACTTGGAATTAAAAATATCAAGAAAGCTCCAGAAGCGTTTAAAGCATTTATTACAGAAGATTCTATTACTATGTTTGAGAAATTTAATGTATATAATAAGACAGAATTATTTTCAAGATATAATGTAAAAATAGAAAAATATATAAAAGCTGTTTTTACGGAAGCAAAAGTTATGATTGAAATGATAAAACAAGATATATTACCACAGGTTATTAAATATGCTACAGTTTTACAAGAAAGTTATAATAGGATAACGACAATGAGATTTTTAAAAGAACAAATTAATTTAATTTCGAAATTAGCAAGTGAATTAGATGAAAAAACAAATAAATTGCAAGAATTGTTAAATAAATCTTTAACAATAGAAAAAAAAGACGACCAAGCTAGATTTTGTAGTGATGAATTAAAACAACAAATGAATGAACTAAGAGAAATTGTAGATACATTAGAAGATAATTTGCCAAGAGAATACTGGCCAATGCCAACTTATGAAGATTTATTAAGTTAATGAAAGTGAGAGATAAAAATGTATTTTTCTACAAATAATAATTTATTATATTTTTTGTTATTTATATTAGTAATAACTAATTTATTTACAGGAAGGTTTGATCTTTTAGATATTTTATTAACATTTCCTGGAGTATTAATTGCATTAACATTTCATGAATTTGCACATGCATATGTGGCAGATAAATTAGGAGATGATACTCCAAGAGCACAAGGTAGATTAAATCTAAATCCATTATCACACATGGATCCTTTTGGATTCGTGTTGCTTTTATTTGCACATGTTGGATGGGGCAAGCCAGTAAAGATTAATCCACTAAATTTTAACAGAAAATATTCATTGTCAGCAGCAGAAGCAATAGTTGCTGCTGCTGGACCAATTATGAACTTTATATTAGCTATAGTTTTTAGTTTAGTTTATTTTGCAATTGCTAAATTTATTCCAGGAATATTATTTGCATTAGAAGGAACTTTAAATATTATTATTAATTATATTATAATAGTAAACATTGGACTTGGAGTGTTTAATTTAATACCGCTTCCACCACTTGATGGTTCAAAAATTTTAATGCATTTCTTACCATACAATGCAAAAAGATGGTTTAATGAACATACTCATATTTTCTATATAGTATTTTTAATAATATGGATAACACCAATTGCAGGATATATTATATCTCCTATTATAAATAGTATATTAAACGGTATTTTCAATTTATGTAATTTAATTTTTCAAGTATTATAGAAAAGGAAGATAAAAATGAAAGATATTTATGTTCTAGGAATTGAAACAAGCTGTGATGAAACCGCTGTATCTGTGGTGAAAAATGGTAGAGAAGTTCTTTCTAATGTAATTAATTCTCAAATTAGTATACACGAAAAGTTTGGAGGAGTTGTGCCAGAAATAGCATCAAGGAATCATGTAGAAGCTATTTCAATAGTTACTAAAAAAGCATTGGCTGAAGCTAAAATTTTTTTAGATGATATTGATGCTATAGCATGTACGTATGGACCAGGATTGGTTGGAGCTTTACTTGTAGGAGTATCTTATGCTAAAGCATTAAGCTATGCTATCCAAAAGCCACTAGTTCCAGTAAATCATATTGCAGGACATATTGCAGCAAATTATATTACTTTTCCAAAACTAACCCCACCATTTTTATGCCTAATTATTTCTGGAGGACATACACATCTGGTTAAGGTAAAAGCTTATACTGATTTTGAGATATTAGGAAAAACAAAAGATGATGCTATTGGAGAAGCGTTTGATAAAGTAGCAAGAGTAATTGGACTAGAATATCCTGGAGGACCTAAAATAGACAAGCTTGCAAAAGAGGGAAAAGCTAACATAGAATTACCACAAACTTATTTAGAAAATTTAGATTTCAGTTTTAGTGGAATAAAAACTGCTGTATTAAATTTAAATCATAAAAATCCTAACATAAACAAAGCAGATTTATGTGCTAGCTTTGAAACTACTGCTTGTAATATGCTAATATATAATACAAAAAAAGCAATTAAGAATCTAAAAATACAAAAATTAGCATTAGCAGGAGGAGTTTCAGCAAATTCATTTTTTAGAAAAGAATTTACTAAATTGGGAAAAGAATTAGGAATAGATGTGTATTTTCCAGAACTATCTTTATGTACTGACAATGCAGCAATGATTGCATCAGCTGGATATTATAGTTATTTAAAAGGAATAGCAGCAGATTTAAATTTAAATGCTGTGCCAAATTTAAAATTAGAATAAAAGGAGAATAGATTTTGGATATATATGCAATAGCAGATTTACACTTATCTTTTTACAATCCAAAGCCAATGGATATATTTGGAGATAATTGGGAGAATCATGCGGAAAAGATAAAAAAAGATTGGGAAAATACAGTAAAAGAGGATGACTTAGTATTACTGCTTGGAGATTTTTCCTGGGAAACTTATTTAAAAGATACATATAATGATTTTTCTTTTTTAAATGAATTACCTGGTAAGAAATTATTATTAAAAGGCAATCATGATTATTGGTGGACTACTATTACTAGTATGAGAAATTTTTTAAAAGAAAATAATTTTGATAATATTGATTTTATTTATAATAATAGTTATGAATATGATGGATATATTATAACTGGAACAAGAGGGTGGAATTTAAATTCTGATGATAAAAAAATATTTAATAGAGAGATAGAAAGACTGAAGTTGTCTTTGGAAGATGGTATACAAAAATCTAAAGAATGTAAAAAAGTTATTACATGTATGCATTATCCACCAATTTCAAAATATACAATAACATCAAAAGAAAAATGGGATTTTGTGAATATAATGAAAATGTATAATGTAAAAAAATGCATATATGGTCATTTGCATTCAGAATCTCATAAAGAAGCAGTAGAAGGGAATATAGAAGGAATAGACTTTGAACTTGTAAGTGCAGATTATTTAAATTTTAAATTAAAAAAGATTATATAATTTGTTGCAAATTATTAATATTTATGATAAACTCTATTTAAAGATTAAAAAAAACCGCTTTTGCGATTTGCTTTTAGTCTTTTTTTAGTGTTTATAAATTTATATAACGCAGTGAAAATTTAACTAAACTATTAATTTACTACTTTTTTATTATCGTTATGAATTTTTTAAGGAGGATTTTTTTATGAGTACAAAATATATATTTGTTACAGGTGGAGTAGTATCAGGACTTGGTAAAGGTATTACTGCAGCTTCTTTAGGAAGATTATTAAAAAATAGGGGATACAAAGTAACAATACAAAAATTTGATCCATATATTAATGTTGATCCTGGAACTATGAGCCCATATGAACATGGAGAGGTATTTGTAACAGACGATGGAGCAGAAACAGATTTAGATTTAGGACATTATGAAAGATTTATTGATGAAAATCTCACACAGAATTCTAGTATAACTTCAGGTAAAATTTATCAGAATGTAATTAATAGAGAAAGAAGAGGAGATTATTTAGGAAAAACTGTTCAAGTAATTCCACATATTACAAATGAAATAAAGAAAAATATATATAGTTTTGAGGAACAAGGGATGGACATAGTTATTACAGAAATAGGAGGAACAGTAGGAGATATAGAAGGAC
>Ga0256407_10011133_pt1 | contig 12496 bp, 6 predicted proteins | sample RumenRJG_04DNA_FD_193489 | JGI IMG/M metagenome (GOLD analysis project Ga0256407, IMG submission 193489) | Bovine rumen microbial communities from Lethbridge, Alberta, Canada - RJG_04 | ecosystem: Host-associated > Mammals > Digestive system > Stomach > Rumen | place: Canada: Alberta | collected... | reverse complement strand
ATTTTGTGAGTCACTGTAGTTCCACTTATCGAAGGTCACGCTGTAGCCGTAGGTAATCATGGATTGGCGGGCTGTGCGGAATAGGTCGTTGGCGCGAAGTTGGAGATTCCAGCCTCCCACCTGACGCGATATGCCAAGATTGATTTGCCATGATGGTTTGAGGTGAACGTTTTCATAGTCGCCCGCTGTCCTGCCATTGACAGAGGCAAAGAGCGTGAACTGCTTACCGAGATTGACAAAATTCTCCCATCGCGGCTGTATCAGCGGCGTATTGAATGAACGTATGCCTTCCAACGTCTGCTGTTCGTAGCTCTGTTGGTACAAGGATACCCGCCAGGTTGGTGCCCATCGTCCAATCTTTGGCGAAAGTGCGAGGACGGCACTAATGGAGGTCAGGTGGTCGAGGTTCTGGTATTGCAGCAAATTGATAGGTGAATCCTTCTCGTAGGCGGAATACAGATCGGCTATGTAGTCCTTGGTTCGCTTGTAGGAGAAAGAAGCATAGACCCATTTGTAGATGCCCGACAGGCTGATGTCATGTCGGATGGCAGGTCGAAGCAAGGGATTGCCAGCCTCATAGAGATAACGGGAATCGTATTGCACGAAGCTGCGCAATTGCCAGTAAGACGGGCGGCTGGTCTTCTCGGTGTATGCCAATGTAAACTTCGCCTTGCCGATAGGGAATGTGATGTCTGCATTAGGGAACAGACGGCTATAGGTACGGCTTTGTTCGGGTACAATCGCCCCAAAACTGTAATAGTCGGACGTGACATGCTCATAACGCAGACCAGCGCCAAACTCAACCTTTCCGACAGTCCATTCGTAGGAAAGGAAGCCCGCCGCCATCTGTTCTTTGATGTGGTCGTCGGTAGATGGCATGAACTGCTGTGAGGTGGTATAGTCATCGGCGCGGTCAGTATTCGTGTATTCGTAGCCACCTTCCAGCTTGCCCGTGGCGATGGGGTAAGTGAGAACGAGTTTCGACGCCCACATCTCGCTACGCTGGTTGCTATGGCTGTTCACGAATTGCTGAGACCTATCCACGTTAGTTTCGGTGATGTCCTGGTTCAGGCGGGTTGTCTTCTGGTAGTAGTCTGTGTTGAAGTCTATGCCCAGTTTTCCTGCTTTGCCGTTGTAGTAGGCATTCAGCAGATGGGAGAAAGGGTAGGTACGGTTTACCTCGGTTTCGTATTGCGTGTGCTCAATTTGCTCTCCATTCTTATAAACAGTCTCTGTCATGGGCCAGTTAGAGGAATGCCCGATGGCATCCTTGCCTGTATCATAGCGAACGCCTACGGAATGGTTGTCCGAAATTTGATAGTTTACGCCCAACGTTAAAGACAAAGTGTGATATTTGCTTTTTATCAACATGTTCTGAAGCTCCTGCCAGTAGTCTGCGGAAGTTTGCGACTGGTTGTTGCCCCGCTGTTCTTGATAGAGATGGCTGAAGCCGTGCGACACTTCGCCAAAGATGTCGAGGCCGTTCGTGCGATAGTTTAGGCTTACCTGTTCACTCGTAGAACCATAATGCCCCTGCTTTGCCCTTAGTCTGCCAGAGCCGCTGAAGCCATCACCAGCTTTTTTGACGGTCTTAATGTGGATGACTGCACTAACGGTTGCTGAATATTTCGCGCCAGGATTGGTGTCGAGTTCAATGCTGGCAATGTCCTTTGACGATAGACGGTCAAGCTCTGCCGTGCTGTGTAACAGTCTGCCATTGACATATATAAGCGGAGTTCCTTTGCCAATCACCTTGAAACTTCCATTATTACCGTCCACACCGGGCAACAATGCGATAACGTCATTGGCCGTACCAGCCTCACTGAGCATCGTGCCCTGCACATTCACCGTCAGCCCGTGACCACCCATCTGATAATTCGGTCGTTCTCCCCTCACTGTCACATTCCCCAAGGTGTAGGTGTCGGGCTGCATCCGTATCGTACCGAGTTCTGCATTGTTACATTGCTTGTAGATGGTCTTGTATCCGACGTAAGAGATGCGTGCAAGGACTTTCGCCTGTTCGTATGGAATGGCGAAATATCCACTCTCGTTGGAAACTCCACCGCCAAGCAGGGTGCTGTCGGCAGGATTGAGGATGGCAATGTTGGCGTATGCCACAGGCTGTCCTTGCTCATCAATGACGGTTCCCATCAGGTGGTGGTCGGTCTTGTGGGTACACTCCACGTAGATTTCGTGGTCATCGGGCTTCACGGTCATGCGGACGGGATAGAAGCCTATCATCTGCTGGATAGCATCGGACAGACGCTTGTTCTTGATGGTGGCGGTGACGCGGAAGTCCTCCAGTTCGTTGTAGAGGAAATTGATGACGTATTCCTTCTGCTCGTTGTTCAACTGGAGCAGGGCCTCGCTGAGCGACACATTATTATAGGTATGGCTAATGCGCATTCCCGAACTTCGTTCGCCTACCCGTAGCCTTTGGGCGAAGGTGCCAAGTGGCATGCAGAGGATGCAGGCCATGAGCACAAAAGTATATAATGCGTGTCTCATCTTACTACCAGCGTTTTGTCCTCCTCGACGATATTCACGGCCTCGAAGGTGTTCAACTTCTCTACGACACGGTCGAGGCTGTCTTCACGCTTCCATACAAAGTGGAAACGAAGCTGACGAGCCGCTTCATTCTCAAACTCCACGCCGACCCCATAGGCGGCAGCAATGGTTGTGAGCATGGAGTCGAGCGGCACATTGTTGAATACGTAAGGCTCAACGGGAATTGTGTCAGCCTTAACCGTATCTGCGGGTAGGGAAGCGACTGGCTCGGTGTCGGTCGTTTGCTCCGTCGTGGGCAGTTGTGGTTTGGGGGTGCTTATGTTGCGCACAACTTGGATGGCGGCAAAGGCAATGCCCGAAGCTAAAAGTACACCGATAAAAGATGCAGCAATCTTGCGAGGTGCGAGGTAAGCGCGAAGACGGGGCTTATATTCTCCTTCGTCGAGGATTTCCAACTCTTCTGAATGGCTGGCTGCAAACTTCTCCCATTCGCCCTCCACATCTGGGGTGTCGTTTTTAAGCGCGTCGTGCTTGAAGGCACGCTTGGCAAATCCAAGTTGCTGCACGAGTTGACGCATCTCGTCATCGGCGAGTATCTGCTGCAACTGCTCGTCGGTCAGTTGCTCGGGGTGTTCCTGTAATTCCAGAAGCCACTCTATACGCTGCTTTTCAGTCATCATATTGCTTTTCACTTGAATTAAAAAACTTCCTTATTTTCTCCACTGACTGCTTCAGGTGGGTGTGGACGGTTTGGCGGCTGACGTTCAGCGCTTCCGCCACCTCCTGACAGGTCATCTCCTTCAGGTAACGCAGTCGGAAAGCGTTCTGCTCCATCGGTGACAGGTTCTCCCTCACGTAGCGCATCAGCTCTTCCATCTGCAGTTGCTCTTCCATTGTATTGCCGCTGACAAGTGCATCAGTGTCCTCGGTAAGCAGGCGTGCAAAGCGTTCATGCACCTGCTTGTGCTGCAACACATTCATGCAGCGATGGCGTACGCATGCCAAGAGGAAAGCTTTTGCATTGTCTGTTCGCATCATCGTCTTGCCACTGATCAAACTGGCGAACACATCGCTCACCACGTCCTTGCTCTCCGCTTCATCGAAGAGCAACGTAAGTGCCAGATGATACATCTGCGTGTAGTGTGCCTTGAACAGACTTTCGATTTGACTCCGTCCAATACCTCCTCGCTCGGCAGAGTTGATGCGAACATCACTCTGCGCTCGCTCGTTCGTCATTTCTTTTCGTGTCATACACTTATAATACAGTTCAGACAAAGAAAATGTAAAGCAGAAAAGCGTTTTTTTTTCAATTCAAGCTCAATTTTTCTATTTTTGGGGCTATTTTCCCAATCAAATCGGGCGAGAATGTGCTGTTTCCCATCCTCGCCCGCTTTGTATAATTGTGCCTATTGCCATTGCGGTTCAGCCCATGTGGCGGAGATAATTCTCCGTACGTGCGATATTCTCAACGTGGAGTCCACGAGATTGCCGATGGCAGATACGATGGGCGCATACAGAAGTTCCAGCAAGGGATATCGAGATAGGCCACTGCTATATGATATAGCAGTCCGATAAATTGGAATTTATCTTTTATGTTTAAATCTTATAGTATATAGCCAAATGAATGAGCACAAATAAATAATAGAATAAAAAACTATATATTTTATTGTTAATTCATTCCGCTCAAAAAGCTTGTCATTTTCTTTGTCATAGTATATTTTTACTTTATCCAATGTAAATGATTTACATTGTCTTGAAGTTATTCCTACATAATATTATTTCGCATTAAATTCTACTAAGAGAGTAGAACCTCCACGATAACCACTACTACAATTAATTTCTAATACAGAAAAGTCTTCAATTGGTCTTTCTGTATTTACAATAGCTTGTCTATGATTATAAGAGATGCAAACGTATATAAGAATAAAAAGTAAGGCGATATTTATAAATAATGCTTTTTTCATTTATTTCTTTTTTTATTCGCTGAATGATGAATTCTTGTCATGTGTTATAAATCCAAACTATTCTTATTCAGCAAGAAATCCATCAGACCCATCATCAGGATACCTTTCTCATTGCGCCAAGGCTTGATATTGTCTTTCACAATGACAATTTTCTTGAAAGAGTCATCAATGTTTACCAGCGATTGAGTTTCTTGATTCTCTTTCACCTTATCCGGGATGGCCAAGGCTGACTGAATATAGTAGCGCTGACTTGCCTGATTGACCACGAAGTCCACTTCAAGGCGCACTCTCTCCTGCTTTCCATCTTCTGTTCTCTTCCGAACTTCGACTTGGCCGACGTCTACCTGATAGCCACGCAAGCATAGTTCGTTGTATATGACATTCTCCATGATATGGTTCTCTTCCTGCTGGCGAAAGTTTATCAATGCATTTCGGATGCCCAGATCCTCAAAATAATATTTCGACAACGTACCTATGTACTTCCTTCCCTTCACATCAAAACGCTCTGCCTTACTGATGACAAAAGCCTCTTGAAGATGAAGAAGATACTTGTCTATAGTCTGACCCGTAATATTTGAGTTCTCGACACTCTTAAATGTATTTGCAATCTTCGTAGGGTTATTGGGAGAACCGATAGAGGAAGCCAAGATACTGACCAGTTCACGCAGCTCCTTGTCGTTCTTAATCTTATATCTTTCCAGTATGTCTGCCATATATACGGTCTGGAAGAGTTTCCGCAGATAGTCCGCCTTTTCTTGGTCTGTAGCGAAGGACAATATTAAGGGAAGACCGCCAAAAGTGTAGTAGTCTTTCCATGCATCGCTCTTGTCTCCGCCTACAGCTGCGTAGTATTCTGAGAAACTCAATGGATAAACCCTTATCTGATGGTCACGTCCTCTGAACTCTGTCGCAATATCTGTAGAGAGGAAGTGTGAGTTGCTTCCCGTGGCATAGACATCTGCGTTCTTTATATGTAGCAAACTATTGAGTACATCAACAAACTCATCAACTTTCTGCACCTCATCAAGAATGACGAAATACAACTGTTGATCAACTATTTTGGACTTGACGAATGCCAGCAAAGCATCAGGGTCTCTCAACTCCTTGTTAACCCTGTCCTCTAGGTCCACTTCGATGATGTGGCTTTCGTCCACTCCTTCAGAAAGCAGGTGGTTATGGAACAAGGACTTCAACAGATAAGATTTTCCGCACCTGCGCGGCCCAGTTACTACTTTGATAAATCCATTCTGTCTGGCATTAACCAGTTGATTTAAATATATGTCTCTTTTTATCTGCATAGTACAACGAATTTGTGGCACATGTGCCAATTTTTCAGTGCAAAGATACGCTTAATTATTGAATAGGCAAAATATTTAGGCTGAGAAATTGGCACATGTGCCAATTTCTCAGCCTAAATACGTTTGTTTCACAATTCGATAAATTCCGATTTATCTTTTCCCTAAAATACGAATTTACACTCTCTTATATAATGTGAATGGTAAATTCTTGTTGATAATGGCGAGAACGTGCCAACGCTTTGTGACATATACTTTAGACTTGCGCTTGCGAATGGCTGCACAGATCTGGCTGGCAACCTTTCAACAGGGGGACAAATTGTACCCCACTTAGAGTTGAGTTCCGAATCACGTGCCCGCATTCGCTTGATGTACTGCTTGACATCAGCACTGTCGGTCAACACTTGTACTATGTCTGCAACAGAGAAATAGTACTTCTCCTGTTCTGCATCCCATACGATGCGAACTTTCTTGCCCTCAAAGAGCTGTATAGCGAAATTCTCGTTCATGATGATACAATCCTATGTGAATTTGGTTGTAAAGTTACAAAATATTCTTCAAGGAGGTTCTGATATGACAGACTTTAACACGATATAGTGCACATTTCCCTCTAAAATGAATCAAAATGCCATGCATGAGTTCGGCTTGAATTATTAACCGATTAAAATGGGTCGAAACAGACCGAAGCAAATCTTAAAAAGATACGCGAAAAACGCTGTCATACAATTAGCTCCGCTTAACCAACTAATACTTCGCCTATTGCACTTTTGCCTCAATTAGAGTAATTATGTACCACCATCGTACCTCGTGTGGATGAGCAGAGGGTTTACATAAACTTTCTCGTGCCTATAAAATCTTGAACTCTCAGTTCCATTCCGATGGCGATTGTGTCTGTGGGCTGTGCCTGACCCACTATAGCGACGAGGGCGAGCAGGATGGCGATTCTCCGTCCATTCTTTTGCGCTAAGACGGAAACGGTTCTGTCCAGCCTGAGATTTAATGATGTCGAATTCGGCACAATTAAAATTCGGGGGGGAAAGCTAAGAAAAACGTGATGCTTTCTCTTGCTTTCTCCCCCGGTGCATTCCGTAACGTGTATCTATAATGCTTTTCTATTGAGCGACTGACGGCCAGATGGATGTCATGGGCCAGACGTCGAGCTGGTAGTTGGTGCCTGGCTGATGGGCAAAGAGCTCAAGGGCGGTGTGGTCGTCGGCTGCGAAGGTGGCCAGCGAGAAGACGCTGGTGCCGTCTTCCGAGAAGATCTCTACACAGCACTTGTCGACGAAGATGCGCAGTTTCAAGCGGCCGTTGATGGGTGCCACCTTGGCATGACAGGTATGCTCGAACTTCGTCATCTCGAAGTCGGCCACCTGCGTGCGGTCGACCACGAGCGAGTGGCTGCCGGTGTCGTAGGTGACCACCAGCTTGCGACCGCCTCCGGCACAGAGGTTGAGGCCGAAGGTGTTGCTCACCGAGGTGTCGAAACTCACTTCCGCCTCGTAGACGTTCTCGAGACGGGCCACGTCTTTCACTACCGTGCGGCCCTGCTTCAGGCGGCCCTGGTAATGCTGCCTTATGCCTCTCAGCGTTGTCAGCTCCTGCTTGGGGCGCTGCACGAGGCGCCATCCGGCAGGTGTGTCGAGCAGCGACAGCTCACGGGGCACCGACCAGAAGCCCTTGCCGTAGGTCATGGGCAGGTCGCGGCAGTAGCGCCAGTTGGACATCCAGCCCATCGAGTAGACCTTGCCGCCCAGCGTACCGTCGAAGTCCTTGAAGGTGCGCGAGGCATAGAAGTCGGGGCCGCAGTCAACGTAGACGCCCGTCTCCTGCTTCAGTCCCTCGGCATGGAAGGTCGTGCCGTCGAAGTCGCCCACGAAATACTGCTCGTTGTCCCAGTCGACCGACACCACCAGCACCCATTTCTTCTGTCCCTTCTTCGGACCGTTGTCGACGGTGAGCTGGAAGAAGTCGGGACACTCGAAGCAGCGGTAGGTGCGTCCGGCGGGACCGAAGTCGCTGAGCCATGTCCAGTGCTTCAGGTCGGGCGAGGCATAGAAGGCCGCCTTGCTCTCGAGCGTCTTGCTGACCACCATGAGCCACTGTCCGCTCTCCTCGTGCCAGATGACGGTGGGGTCGCGGAAGTCCTGATAGCCGATGTCGAGCACGGGGTTGCCGTCGTAGTAGTGGAACGAGCGCCCGTGGTCGTGGCTGACGGTGAGGCATTGCGACTGGTTCTTGCGCTCGGCATCGTTCAGCGTGAGGCACGAGATGTAGGCATCACGGCCGAAGCCTGCCGTATTCTTCGGGTCGGCCACCACACACCCCGTCCAGCAGCCCAGTCCCCGGGGCACGTCTTTCTGCACAAAGCGGCTCACCTCGTTGAAGTGGATGAGGTCTTCCGACTCGGCACAGCCCCACCAGTAGCAGTGGTATTTGCCCTCGTAGTAGAGAAAGCCGCAGGGGTCGCTGATCCAGCCGCGGCGCGCGCTGAAGTGGTATTGGTTGCGATAGTGCTCATGGTAGAGCTGCGAACTGTCGGCCGGGGCCGTCCAGGGCTGACAAAAAGATTCTGATGGCAGCGCGGCTGCCATCAGAATGATTGCTGATATGATGAAATTACGTGTAATTCTCATGTCAGAAGGGTTTAGTTTTTGTTGTCAGGTGCCGATTAGTAGGCCGACACCTTCACGTTGCTCACGGTCACATTGCCACCATAGCTGTTGATCGACCAGCAGTTCTTGTAGATGCCATAGATGCGCTGTGTGTAGCCGTAGACACCGTTGATGTACATGGTCACCACCGAGTTGTCGGTGTAGATAGACACATTGTAGACATTGTCGGCGGGACGCGGGAAGATGTATCCGTCGATGCCTTCGATGAATCCACGTCCCTCGCTGCCTTCCTGCTCGAAGTTCACCTTGCGGCGGCCATTGGCCCACTCGGGGTTCACCACCATGGTGTAGTACTTATTGGCATCGGTACCGCGGCAGAGCGACACACCGAACTTGTCGCCCTCGCCACTGGTGGTGACGGTGAACGAGATGTGGTTGTGGTTGCCCAGGCGGTTGTAGAGCACGTAGGCACCGTCGCCCGAGAGTGTGCCGTTGGAATAGCCCTTGCTGTCCATCACCTTGGCATCGGCGGGTGTGCTGTACTTGGCAGCCATGGCAGGCACCTCACCCACGGTCAGCGTACCGTTTTCGTGCTGCACCAGACGGTGGCATACGAGAGCTCCCGACCAGTTGGGCTCGCCATTGGCGCCCACGGCGATGTTCTTGTCGTGATAGGTAGTACCTGTGCGGTAGGGGCACCATCCCCAGATGTAGCGGTTCTGTCCGTCGCTGGCAGTCTTGCCGGCATAGAAGGCACGGCTGTCGAGCACACCCTCCTTGTCGTCCTTCGGCCAGTTGGCACCGGGATCGTCGAAGCAGCGGCGCAGGCCCTCAAACGAGTCGGCCATCATATATTTCACCTTGCGGCTCCAGCTGGTGGGATAGGCCTCGCTATAGACGAGATACCACCACGAACCCATCTTGAAGACATCGGGGCACTCGAGCATGCGGTCCCACACCATGTTGAATCCGCCCTCGCAGGTCCACTGCTTCATGTCGGCCGACTTGAAGTAGGCGAAGCGGTTCTTGCTGACAATCACCATGTAGTAGGTGCCATTGTCCTCGAAGATCTGCGGGTCGCGGAAGTCGGTGTCAGAGAATCCGTAGTCGGGTCCGTTGAGACGCCACTCACGGTCTTTGGTCCATGTCTTGAAGTCGGGCGAAGTGGCACGCATGATGACCTGACGGTTGGTGCAGCGAGCATTCTCGCCGGTGTAGTAGATGTAGTAGAGGTTGTCTTTGTCGTTATACACGCAGCAGCCTGTTCCGAGGGCGGCGTCCTGCTGGTCGATGTTGGTGCCGGCAGGGATGATCTCGCCCAGCGACTCGTAGTTGGCGCCGTCGGTGGTGCGCACAGCCCAGATGGGGTGGAAGAACTCACCGTTGTTGTTGTAGTCCTGCAGATAGAGCACTTTGAAGTCGCCGGCCTTCTTGTCGTAGAACGGCATGGGGTCGCCAATGCGGCCAAGGGCATGCTTGTAGTAGGTAGAGAAAGCATCCTCGACATCGTCGTTGACCGCTGTGAAGGTCGTTGCCGTGCCAGCCCAGTCTTTCTGGGCGTCGCCAGCAAAATCGTCATCGCTACAAGATGTGAGTGTGGCGGGTGCTGCAGCGATGCCACAGCACACTAGACCGGCCACAAATAATTGCTTGATGGTATTCATAGTGGATTGTTATTTCGTTAAATAGTTGAATGCATTCTGAGTCATGATGGCTATGTTCTTATGGAAGTTCTCCACATAACCGGCCTCATAGGTGTAAGAGTACCAGTCGTAGCAGCCAGAGCCGATGCAGATGATGCCGCCCTTGCCGTTGTTGGCAGGATACTCCCAGGCCACGACAGCACCGTCGCCGCCTACGCCGAGAATCTTACCGCCTGTGCGAGCCTCCCATGCAGCATGGTCGTTGTAGCCACCCCAGTCGGCGCCAATGTGGTACTGGGCCGTAGAGTTGGTGATGTGGTAGCCACCGTCGGTGCAGTAGATCTCCTGCGGGTTGTCGCCGGCGATGAGGTTTGCCCAGATGGCATGGTCGGCATACTTGCGGAACGACCACGGACCGCCGCAGAGCTCGGCGCCATCCTCGTTCTGTCCCCAGCAGTTGTTAGGCGTGGTCCACTCGTCGTCGCCGGTCACACCGATGAACGACGGCAGGTTGGTGGCATAGCGGGTGAGCAGCATGGCACCACCGTTCTCGTAGTAGGTGCGCAGCTGGTTCTTGGCAGCCAGGGCCTCCACGGCATTAGCGGCAAAGGCATCGTGGCCGTCGACACCGCCATCCTTGTGGTAGTGCCACCAGAGCACCTTACACTCAGAGAGGTCGATCATCTCCGACTGGATGTCGGCAAACGAGGCATACATCGACTCGGGCACGTTGGCAAGCATCCACGAGCAGGCTGCGGCAGCCTCGGGATCGAGCTTCGACATGTCGGAAGCGGCACCCACGAACACGGCCTTGGGCTTACCGATAGAGTAGACGGTCACCACATACTTGCTCTCGGCGGTGTTGTTGGTCACGGTGTAGGTGACGGGCGAGCTGAAGTCGGTGGCTGTTCCGCTGAGCGGAGTGATGCTGGCGTTCACCGAATACTCGATGGTGGGAACGAGGTTACGCACATCCACTGAGCCGGGCACATAGACGGTGATGGTCTTGTCGTCCTGGTTGATGATACCGGTATAGATGTCGTTGACCACGAACGAGAGGATCTTAGCCTCATCGTGCAGCACAGAGAGGTTCCAGTCGAGATAGAGGTCGGCCATTCTCACGCGGATAGACTGTGCCGACTCCATGTTGAGCACTTGTCCCTCGGCAACGTCGGCGGTGGCACCCTGCGACACCTTCAGGCTCGTGACCTTCATCTGCGTGGCGGGCGTTCCCTCCGGCAGGCGCACCACGATGCTGCGTGTGGCCAGGTCGATGATGCCGGGATAGCCGTTCAGCGATAACTCCTCTATCATGCAGTTGCCATTGAGGTCGAGACTGCTTTCGTCGTTCTTGTCGCAAGCGGTGAAGCTGACCAGAGCAACGAGGGCACACATGATATAATTATATATTGTCTTCATTGTTATTATCGTTTTATGAAATGATTATTGATCACTTTTCGCTTATCATCCTGCTATTACCAGTTACCGCAGTTTTGCTTGTAGTTGCCGTTGGCAGCAGACACCTGCTGGTAAGGAATAGGCAGATACTCGTTCTTGTTGGGAGTGAACTTAGCCTCCTCGTAGATGTTGCACTTCGATTTCTCGACAGCATAGTAGGCGTTGAGCACGGTGGCTGCCTCACCCCATCTGACGAGGTCGAGGAAACGCTCCGACTCCATGGCCAGCTCCAGGCGGCGCTCCATCTTCACAATCTTCATGGTCTGCTCCTTCGAGAAGGTGCCCGAGTAGTTCTTGCAGTAGAACTTCACGCCATACTTGCTGGGATAGTTGGAGATCATCTGGGTGGAACCGGCGGCACGTGTGCGGATCTGGTTCACCAGGTTGATGGCCTCGGCGGTGTTGCCCAGCTGAGCCTCAGCCTCGGCACGCATGAGCAGCACGTCGGCATAGCGGAACACGATGCGGTTCATCGATGATGCCCAGAACGAGCTCTTGATGAGATAGCTGCCGAGCAGGGCGGGGTCAACGTTCTGCTTCAGGGTGACATAGTATCCGTAGAGACCTCCCGAACGGCTCCAGCTCGACGAACGGTCCATCATGAATTTGGTGTTGAACATATAGGGCAGGCCGGGCATACCGACGGTCAGGAACAGACGCGGGTCGGCATTATCGGTGGCCATGTCGTAGTCGGCCTTGTTGTAGTCGTCGAGCAGGGGCAGACCGTCGGCACCGGTGCGGAAGGCGTTCACCAGGTTCTGCGAGGGCTTGTAGAAGTCGCAGCCACCATCGGTGACGTTGACAATGTTCGGGCAGATGAGTCCGTAGCCCAGGTTCAGGCTGCCGTACTTCGTACCGTCGTTGCGCGAGTACTGGATGGCCCAGATCGACTCGGGTCCGTTCTCGAACTGCTCCTCAGGACGGAAGTTGTTGTGGATGTCCTTCTCGAGGGCGTAACCGCCGGCAGAGTAGATGGCAGGAGCGGTATACTCAATGACCTTGCGCAGGTCGTC
>Ga0256407_10011132_pt1 | contig 12496 bp, 13 predicted proteins | sample RumenRJG_04DNA_FD_193489 | JGI IMG/M metagenome (GOLD analysis project Ga0256407, IMG submission 193489) | Bovine rumen microbial communities from Lethbridge, Alberta, Canada - RJG_04 | ecosystem: Host-associated > Mammals > Digestive system > Stomach > Rumen | place: Canada: Alberta... | reverse complement strand
CCAATGGATTCTCCACATGATCAATGTCGAGCATCACCAGTCCATTCAGGTGGCAGTCAGCCAACCGGCGATGACAAAATGGTTTACCATTAGCCGTAGGCGTAGCGTCAAACTCACGGCAAGAGAAGATAAACGCCGTCAGATTGTCCTTCAACTCCTGAGCAAAAGCCAGCAGTCGTTCCTCGTCACTCTTCTCAAAGAACTTCTGGCGGGCACTCAGTTTCTTCAAACCACGCTTCTTAGCCAAGAACTTCTGATAGTCAGTATTCTTCAGCCAACGCTTGATGCCCTTCTCATCGTGTCGTTCCACCACATCGAGAATGTCTCGACGTGAATCTATTTTCCACTGGTTCGACGTGTTCCTCACGCTTCCCCAGAACTCCTCTCGGCCACACTTTGTGGCCTGAGAGAAGTGAGTGTTTTGTTGATAACAGAACCCCATAGCTTACAGCGTTTGAAGGTCAGTAATATAGAAGGCGTTCTCATGGCGTTCCTCGCCGTTCTTGTCCTGCCAAGGGCGATGCTTCCAAAAGCCCTTCACCACGTAAGGCTGGTTCTGATAGTACTGCGTTTCGCGATTCTTCGAGGCCAGTTCGCCAGTCATCTCACCATAGATGATGTCACCACCACGCTTCATCGTCACGCCACGGCTCTTGAAGTATTCAGAGCTGCCGTCCTGCTTCTGATACTGGCGCTCAGCGTATGCGCCCACCGCTACAATAGTCACTAATGCTTCCATGTCTATAGATCTTTAAAGGTTATCAATCTTCACTTTTATGCCGTTGGTCTCGTTACCCAGCACCTCCAGCACATCCTCCGTACAGCGCAGGGTGTAGTTGCACTTTACCCCATGCTTCAGGAAGAACTCCACATACACCTTGGCACAACCCAGTGCCTCCTTGGCATCCTCGAAGCCGTCAACGTCGAAGATCATCATGTCTCGGTCAGTATCGCTGCAGAACACGCTGAACTTGCCCTGTCGCTTGGTCTTCTCATTGCTGAACACGTGAAGCTCCAGATTCAGATACTGAGCCGACGATATGAACTTCACACCCATCATGTTGAGGTCTTTCAGACGGATGGCCAGCACATCCTTGAAATCACCCTCACGCAGTTCCAGCGCACAGCCCATCATGCCTGCCAAGTCGCGCATTTGGATCAGTTCACCCACCTCGCACAGATAGCGAAAGTCGCTCTGGTCGTAAGGCTCACCGCTATACAGCGGCTCCAGGCGCTCGTCCTTCGATGTTACCCACCACTGGTTGCCCAGGAATGTTGCTATGGTTGCAAAACCACCACACTTACCGTAAACTACAATCTTGTGTTCCATACAAATGTCCTCCTTTCTTGTTTAACAAAACTCCAACATATCCAACTCATGATCCATCAGCGCGTCCTTCGCCTCCTTGGTCTCGCGGTCAATCACCGCCAAAATGCGAGGTGTGCCAATCTCCTTGGGGATGCTCTCGTAGACCTTAATACGCTCCACGCTCTCCTTCACCCAACCGTGCTCCAGTCGGCGAATCAGCCAGTTGCGCTGCTTAGGTTGCGGTTTGCGGTTGTAACGGTCAAACCAGATGATAAACTCGCCGTCTTCAGTCTCTTCCAGCCAGAGACGGCCCTCTACCTTGAACCCCTTCTTCAGCAGGTTCATCACGATGGTCTCGTTCCTAATCTCGATTTTTTTCATAATCGATTCGATTTGTGAGCGTCAGGGAAGCGAAGTTTTTAGTTTGAGCTCTTGGTTACATCCGGATAACGTTTCCTCCGCTCACACCCTCGACTCGGTTACTGAATAATGATTTCTGTGGTACCTTTCAGGCGCACCACACCTCCTCCTTTACCGGCATTCTTCAAGCCGTCGCTCATCAACCACTGCTTGCACTTAAACCGTTGTTCCACCTTGATCATCATCATTGCGCAGACCCTTGTACCGTCCGTCTCAATGCACTTGTGTTGACAACTTGCGCAGCAGCGCTTCACTTTCACACCATGAGCGTTCCTAACGCTCGTAATCCTAATTTCTTTTGCCATACCTTATTAATAATTGTATTGGTTCGACATACTCTGAAATAACTCATCACTCTCCTGCTCATCATCTGGTTCAAACATGACAACCAGATCAATAAGAGTCCCAACGCATATAATTCTTTGTTTCATGACTGCTTCGCTTTTTTCTTCAGGTCTCTCAACTCAGCCTTTACGGCTTTCAGTTCTTCTTGCAACTGTGTCACTTCCTCTTGCAGGCGTTTCTCTGCGCTGCCATCCTCAGTGGCACGAAGCAGACTGCGAATCTCGTCACGAGTCATAAAGACCTTACGTTCCAGCCCTACATGGATGCAGAATCCCTCTAACAGGCTCTGCTCGTCGAAGTACATGTAACCTTCTTTTTCTACGTCCAGCAGATAACCATTTGGAACCGTTCTCAATGTGATGTTCAACTTTGGTTGTCTTACTGTCTCTGTAACTGCTTGCTTTTTTCTCTTTGCCATAGCGTTTACCTTTTTTATTTTTAATACTTTTGTTAACTCTATCAGCGCGTCAGGGTGTTTATTGAGACCCGTTGCGTCTGATTTTCTGGTTGCAAAGGTATATGAGCTACAGAACTGGCGTAAGCTACAGCAAGTTTGTGTGTTAAAGAGTGTTTAACCCCTCAAACCACCTGTGTTTAAAGGGCATACAAGAAAAGCGGCCAGACTTCATTTTCTGAAATCTGACCGCTTAATAGTGTTTTCAGCTTAGTCCCAGCTTACTTTTTATGACTTCACGCGATACTTGTCAAGCAAAGGAAGCACTTTTTTGAACTTTGCAGGCATCTGCGTACTGGTAATTTTCCCCTTGTCGATGTTGGTGTACTTATCAACATCGTGGCTACCAAAGAACATCTTCTGCAACTGGCTCGAACCTTTTGACTGAGGCAGCAACTCATACGAATACAGATAGCCAACAATGTTCTGCCAGGTGACGGCAGTAGCATCGCCCTCTCTGTTCTCGAACAATTCCCAAAGGGCTTTCGACAATTCAAGATCATTACCCTCCAGTACATAGTCGCCCACATTAAGCACGTTTCTCATCATCTGCTTGATGTTCTCATCCGTTGCAGGCAGCACCCAGTCGCCTTTCTCTATAAACGAGTCGATATTCCTCAGAACTATCTGTCGCTTGGGTGTGATCATGTTGTTTCGCTCATTGTTAAGCATCTTTAGCTCCTGAATTCTGTTTTGAATCAGCGCCAATTTATATATGAACAGGAAGAGCGCAGAAATCTTTTCGTCCATAGCCTTGTCGTTCACCAGCGAATAGAACAGGCGACCCAGCCTGCTTGCATTCCTCACGTTAAGCAGACCTGTTTCGTTCTCAAAGAAATCTCTCAATGCCGTATAGTTGCGCCATGCCTTTCTGCATTCAGCCTCATCGTCCAGCACATCAAAGTTGATTTCTCCCTCTTTCTTTTCTGTGACCACCATCTTGCTTACCAGCGTGTCGAAGATGCCGCTCGCAAAGAGTTCCAGCAGCACCCTCAGCCGATAGTTCTCCAGCTTTTCCAGCGTTGGCGAGCCAAAGCACTCTGTTTCTTTCCAAACATTATATTCTTGCTGAGCCGTTTTCTTAAGGGTCTCCTTTTCTTTCTTCTCATGATCGTAGATGGCCTTGAAGTCAGCATCAGTCTGAGGATGACCATAGTCTTTGCTGGCTACAGCCACTTCTTTTTGTGGCACTTGTGGGGTTGTCACCTCTTCATATTCAGCATCCTCAGCGTCATCCTTGAAGAAATTCTTAATAATATCGCCTATAGCGCGCTCTGGCACAGAGCCGATATTTATCTCTTTATGATGGTCGTTGTGGATGGCACCTGGCTCATAATGATATTTCTCGCTACTCATTTCTCAGGCAATTTTGGTAAGTCATCTTCTTTATCTATCTCAATGTGACGGCTCTTGTCATCGTGGTGAGAGCCAGAAGCATAGTAGTTCCCCTTAACTATGGTGGGATTATCTCGCTTCTCCAGAATTCGCTCCTTAATATCAGCAGCCCGTTCCATCCATGCCTTATTGCCTGTAAGCAGCGAGTTAACCTGAGTAAACACATCGTAGGCAGCACCTGGTAGTAGTCGCATCAGTTCTTTCTCGATATTCTCAACGGGTATTGATGCATTAACGGCAGCCGCCATTTTTTGGGCCATCTGCTCCACCTGATTGTTCAGAGAGTCCACCTTTGATTTCATCTCCTGAAGCTCGCTCACCACCTCGTCATAACTTGGCATCTTATTCTTTTCGAGGAAATGCTGTAGATCATCAAAGAGTATAGAGCACAATCCATCCAGCGTATCATAGTCTTGTGGGGTATTTTTTTGAATCTTCAAAATCTCGTTCAGATGCCGGTTTATCTTGGCTTGACCTTCCTCTGTGCTATCCAACTCCTGAACTCTCTCCTTTGCCGCAGAATAGAAAACGTGTACAAACTGGTGGCGGCTCTTCTGTATTCGAATATTGTTGGCAACAGCAGCAAAATCTCTATGACCGCTATCAATAATTCTGTGCAGCATCACAGAATAGACATGCTTCAGAAAATCCCAATGTTTATCTAATAGTTCCAGATTGTTTACCTGTACGTCCCTATTGTCCCCAGCACTTCTTTTGATTCTGATAAATCCGTGTAAAAGCGCAAGGTAGCCTCCTTTTTGAGAGTCACCATAAACTTTCAATTTCTCCAGCTCAGTATTCACCTGCTGCTCCAAAGAGTCCCAATATTTGTGTCCTATTGAAAGGTCGTAAACGGTCAGGAGTTCTATGAAATCTCCAACACGAACAGAATCACTATGTTTTGCCCATGAAGCAGCAGTTTCAATAAGATTCAGTGTAGGTATTACTTTCCCTGCAACTTGGTCGAATTGCATCAGACGCTTAACGATATCTTGTAGCCAGTAATCTCTCCACTCGCCAAGACAATACCCTCTGTATATAGAGTCCAGTTTCTTGAGTATATATTCTTGCGTATCTGCGTCATAACAGTTATTAAGAATACTCAAGATATATTGTGGTTCAAGACCTTTCAACTCATGTATTTTAGAAAAATGTCCCTTGATAGGATTTATAACATTCTCATCCCAATAATTCATATCTATCGTGTTTATTCCAATAATTTCCCTTTGTCTGCATCATCACTATTTAACGTCAAGCGCCTGCTATGGTCATTGTGCTGCGCACCATTCTCGTAATTATGCTCAATATTCGTTTCCTTCTTAACATTAATGGTGATGTTATGTACCACCACATTCTTATTTTCATTATCGACGTCAACAACACATCCTGCTTGTTTCCCTTCGTTGGCAATAGTGAGGCCAAGATCTATTTCGTCTGTCTCGCAGTACTCGACATTCAAGCAAGACTCTACTTCTTTACCCGTTAGTATATCTGTGATAAGACAGATTTCGTCAAGAAGAAATAAAAAATGATATTCTTCCTCTTCTGTGATATTGTCTTGATGATTAACCAAAAACCGTCCCATCAGCTCTAAACCATTATCCTGCAGAATACAATTGTACCAATGCTGGCCTAATTCACATTGCAGGAATTCCTTAATCAACGATGAGCGCGTCTCTAACAATTTCTTCACCCCCAAGTTGTCTGGATATTCATCAAATATCTTTTTTACCTCAGGATAAGAAACCATATACGACATAAATAAGCGATATACGATGGCATGAATGGTGCTGTATTGATCAAGCATGAACCATTTATTCAATGAAGAATATTCAGCAACAAAATTACTTAGTGACTGATTATAACAGTCGATGATACTATCTGCAAGATCTCGCGACACGCTTCCCGCAGATTCCACCTCAGTAATACTTCCTTTTTTGCGAACATCCTTAGCATGTTTCAAACAATACTGCCAATCCTCATCCCACTCTCGCTCATTTTTCAAGCCGCTCAAAATCTTTTTCTCCAAAGGAGGAAGATCATTGATAATCTCTCCATCATCAGGCAAATCGCGTAAGTACGTTATTCGATACTTATCGTAAGCGATATTGCATGTCCTTGGACGGATATATTTCATTATTTGTATATCATCTTCCAATCTTTTGCTGATAGATTGCTGCATCCTAAGCAATACCAACAACATGGGCAATGCTGCATGGTCTTCTGTTTCTAGTTTGCAAAACAAGTCAAAAGCCGTTTTGAACCTCTCAAGATCTTCCTCTTTAACAGACCAATTCATCACAGCGTCCCACTTTAGGTACTCTGCTTGAAACATACGGAACACTTTGAACGTGGTATACCTATTTTCGTATGAGTCGTCGCCTTCAATCATTGGTGAAAAGCCAATACGTGTATGACATGTATCGTGAAAGTCTTTCCAATACTTCTTGTGGATGCCATCTAAAGAAAAGATATCGGCATCTTCCAAATGAATAACTTTATAGGGTATCTTCATACAATATTATACTTCCAAATAAACAACTACATCAGACTTACTTCATTTTATCATCAAATTTATCTGGCCAATATTCCTCTGGCTGAGGATAGTCTATAGGAATGTATCGCCAATTAAAGGGCAAATCCATTGAATCTAAATCCTCTGCATGTTTCTCCATCAGACCGTTCTCAACGCTAAAGAGGTAAATGTTCTTCAAATAATGTACCAGCACATTGATTGGAGGCCATTCTTTTCTGATGGTAGCATACCACTCGAACAAATCCATCTTACCCTTTGAAGAGTTACACTCCTTGCAGACCATGATGATATTATCCAAGTTGTTGTCACCGCCTTTCGCTCTTGGGAACACATGGTCTTTTGTCAGCTTAGATGGTTCCAATTCTTTACCGCAATACCAGCAGTAGTTGTTCTCCTTAATCTTCGTGATGTTGAACTCAAAGAGGTCATGAATCTGCCACCTGCCTTCCTTGTAAGCCTTGAAAGCCTTGGCGCGAATCATATAGCATATACGATCATACCTCGGCTTACCATCCTTCAGCGCATAGTGCAGCATCTGAAGGTTGGCATAGGCATAGTACAGGTACTCGCCAAAGTTCTTTAAGTCAGGTAATTTCTTGGGCATAATCAACTCATCATTATTTTGTTATCTCAGGAAACCGTGTTCATAGACTTTTTGCGCAATCTTCTCTGATAACCTTCTATGTGCTATACGTAAATCTGCATGAAGACGCATATAATTATCATCCTCGCTGGTGGTATTCATTACAACCTTACCCTTCTTATCTATCTTTGTTCCCTGGAAATACTTACGTATATCGTAGTAAGAAGCATTTAAGTCTGCATCTGGCTGCTGGTGATAATACTTCCATAATTCACGACCAGCATCAAATACGGCCTTTGCCTCAGTTGAGAAAACAAGCGGTTGGTCATTTGCTTGATTACTTGTTTCAAAGAAGTCGCCTTGTATTACTTGCGGTCTTTTCTTGCCTGAAATATAATCAGTCATGAAATGGTTTGATAGCTCGTTATTTATACCAAGTTCATCTTCAGTAAATGGCTGCCAATAGTTAACCCCACACTCAGATTGTATATTGTTTGAACCACTAAATAACGAGTAAGCAAGACAGTCGTTTTGGAATTCCGTATCATATGCCCATGTGGTGTACGGCTCTGTAAACTGATCTCTGTCATTAAGCCAATTCTTCTTTACGGAATGTCTAACTGCAAGATAAACCACAATCTCTTTCAGGTTCTTGTCTGTCACCTGTGTACCACGCGGATGTGGTAGTTGAGACTTATCATTTATGATGAAATTATAGTTTTGATTTTGGAAATCGCAACCCTTTGCAGACATAAAACCAATGTTCTTTTCACCAGTACGGTTGCGAGTGGAAATAATCCAATCGTTAATAGAACGAACATCCTGATTAACGACAAGACGTTTAGTTCCAATGGGATCACCATCCTTATCAAAAACATCTGCTACGATCTCACCAACAGGTTGTTTGTCATCAGTATGCCACGTGAAAAAACCAATAGGAAATTGGCCTGGCACATTGTCAAAGGTGTTCCCTGGCACAATAAAACAACGCCCAGCTCTTGCTCTAAATAGCCTTCTGAATCCAGCAAAATTGGGAGCAACGGGTATCTTTAATTTTGAGAACTGACCTATTTTGCATCCATTAATCTGCTCGTGAATTCTAACCATAAACTGCGTAAACAATTCACGACAAGATATACCCCATTCACTAGCATAGGATTTATATATTTTAGAATTTACAGCCACACCTGTTGCGTTCTCTCCCGTACCAGTTACTGTGGTGGTAGTTGCTGCTTCCTTAAAAGGTGGATTAATAAAGATCAATAGTTTCTTCCGCTCATTTTCATCTTTGAGAATAGATTGAAGTGCTGGCGGCACTTTAGACTGTTTAAATTCTCCTTCATCATTGGTATAGTCGAAGAGATTATCATTTAGGAAATCAAACTGGAAAACATGATTTCGATACATATTGAACCCGTCTTCAATACGCTGGTTCATCGTTGCCACATCTGCCTGTTCCAACGTGGAAGCCCACAGATTATTTTTGTTAATTAATCCTGCCAGTAGATTTCCTGTGCCTGCTGCGCAATCCCATACATAGTAATTATCTTGCCAATCTTCACCAAGTTCCATTGCAAGATACTCTTGTGCCTTCTCAACCCATTTCAATGGGGTGAAATAGGCACCATGATACATTCTCACATTTTGAGGACGTAATCTGTCTGAGCGTTCTATGATATAATCTCTATATTCCTCTCGTGGCGGACGCTTATATCTTTGCCAGAATAAGCGATGAGCCATTTGGCTATCATTGAACTGAATATCAGTAAACAAAGGAAGTCCACCTTGCTTGTGTCCTGTTACGACTTTGTAATGATTCAGTTTGAGCAATACAGAAAGATTCTCCAATAGCGTTGTGTTTTCTTGTGACATTAAATCTGCAAGGAAGAAGTCACAATCGTATATTCCTCTTGGAGCCAAATCATCCCAATCAACAGCAAGAGTTGGTTTTACTTCTTTCAGCCAACGACGGTATATATGAGGAAAATTGTTTTTATTTACATTGATTTTAGCTGCTCGTCTTCCGGTCAAAGAAAACTTATCTTTTATAAAATATCGTAAGCTCTCTCCTTGGGATTCAAAGTTGAAAACAAAGACATGGTCTTTTAATGTTTCATGCACCAATTGATACAGTTGCTTAAATTCTTTAGTTGTGTGATCAGATGGAGTCACCTGCCAATTAAAGTCGTTGAGTTCAAAGACCTCAGAGATTTCATCATAATGCACAAAACCAATCTTTTCAGCATCAAAAGAGCCAAGATAATCAGGTGCTTCAAGTTGATTAAAACGACGATCTTTGCCAATTGTAAGTATAAGCTGCACAAATTGTTCATAGATATCTCGCTTCACTCCACGTTTAGCCTCTGCCCATAGGTAAGTATTATTTTCATGACCGACATAAAAATCTACTTTACCAGGGATTTCTGTATTATCATAGTTAGAGAACCATTCCTCACGAACTTTGTTCTTGAGTTCCTCTTCCTGTATCGTTCTTGAATAATATGCCATATGCTAATTCTTAGCCGTACTCAATTGTACTTTATATTTCACTGGTTTCATCTTGACACCTTCACCATCCTCGAATGGATTCTTGATTACCCATACCTTGGGATGCGGTGTCAGAATTTCATAAACTACGTAGATGTAATAGTCCTTACCATATTTCTTCGCAGTCTCATATTCATTCTCTGTATAATAGAAGTCCATGTCGCCCACTTTTCTTTGGGTGGCTTTTACTTCTATGTATCGTGGAGTCTTGTCTTTGTTTACAGATTGTATATCAAAACCAAAAGCATCGCTTTCGCGAGAAACCCATTTGATGAGTTTCTTGGCTTTCGCTTCTGTAATCGACAATTCTTCCATCAGCCTTTTGGTTTCTGCCTGAATGACAATATACTCACCTCTGTCACCAAGTTTCTTGTATTTCCTGGCTTCCTTCTCATAGTCAGGCGAAGGAGTTGCAGAATGAGTCTTAACGGGTGTAGTCTGCTTTCCACTTGCCAATTGCAAATCTACAAACGAGACATCCTCTAAAGTAGGGAACTCCAACTCTTCGTCTTTTGACTTAACAGCCATCTCTTCAGCTTTGGCTGGCGACTTGGGATAATGAGAATGAAGGAACACGGCGAACATGTCGATGCTCCACTTCTTCATATCCTTGTCACTATCCTTGAAGGCAAGCAGCGCATCTCTCTTATACACGACGTTCTGTTTCATCAGTTCTGCCGTATCAAGGTCAAATGACCTCAGGTAGTAGTCCAGATGTTCATTTGAAAAAATATTCAAATAGTCATCAGGATAATACACAGAAAGAATCTTGCCCTTCACCAAGGCGTTTAGAGGGTTGCTGATGATTTCGTCGTAATCATGTACTTTCCCAGCTTCCAAAAGGTTCAGAATGGAAGTACGCACCTTCTTAAAAGCCTGTTTGTAATCATCACCAAGCCGTTTCTCAAATCTATATGTTTGTTGCTCTGACGAATACCAAACTCCAAATTTTGTCGCATATTGACCTGAAACATTTCCTAACCCCTTTAACGTGCGCTCAAGAATATAGCAGAAACTTGTTTTACTCTGTTTACCCTGTACGTACTCGTCAATAGTCATAGAGGCTATTTTCTTAGGATTAAACCTACGAACGAAATCCTCTCGTGCTTTAAAGAGTGGCTTCATCTCTTTCTCCAGAGCATGAAGTCTGAACGTCTGCTTCGCTTCTTGAAGTTCCTGATAGTTCATTTCTCTTTCTCCTTTCTGATTTCATCCAGCGTCTTGCCATTATAAGTAAAATGCGCAGGGCCTTGGTACTCTTTATTCTCACTGTCTTCGTCAGGCATATAAATCTTGCAGAAACGTGAGAGTGTGAGGATTTGTCCGTCATAATCGACTGTGTTCTCAGAATTCACCCTTACTTCCTCGCCATTAGGAGCAAAGATTATCGTATCGCCAGGCTTTAAGCCAATCATTGAAAACTTGAACGGAGGGCGACGATCCGTCTTGGCCTTTGGCTTCTCTTGCTTCTTAGGCTTTGTTTTCTTCTGAGGAGCTGGATCTTCTGCTGGAATGGCTTCATCAAAATTCTTCTCGATGTACTCCCTCAGAGCCTTGAACTCATCCTTTGAAAGTTTCGTAGTAGATGGACGTCTACCCATCAAACCCTTACTCATCAGTGTTTCATGTTTAAGGGCTGAGCTATGAGTCTCTGCTATGGGACGCACAAGGAAGTACGTCTTATCGCTATCGTCGCTATTGCTGCTGCCAGAAGCAACGAACTCATCTTCCACATCCATTTCTTTAGAATATGGCAGTTGGCTCGCTACGACCTCAACCTTGAATCGCACAGCACTCTCAGGACGTGCTGCATAAAGATAAGCAATGTCGCCCTTCTGCACATTCAGCACTCCAGCCTTGTGAGTCCAATAAATCTGGCCATATTTCTTGAAGCAGTCTTCAACTTTGAAGAATTTCGAATCGTAACAAATCAGCCATACATTACCATAGGAATGATGTGAAGGTCTTGAAGATGATGTGTTAGCAGAAACTGGCTTGCTGTTGATTGCCGCCCCCTTTAGTGTGGCAGAAAAATCAATATCACGTAGCATCTTTGCCAGTTCTTCCTCAGAAAATTGGTCTTTGTGCCATGCAGAAAGATAATAGAGCATCGCCACGTCTATACGCGACTTGGGGTGGGTAATGATATCGTCTCTTAACTTGTTAAGTTCTGCCTGATGCTGCATCTCGTCAATTCTCTGTTTACAAAAGGCAAGGACACGAGCCCTGTCATATCCTTCCTTTGAGAACTGATCTATAAATAGAGTTCCTTCGTTACTGTTAAGTTCCAAAGGAATTCTTAGTACAGACACAGCATCTTTGCTGCCAGCCATATCATAGAAAACCTCAATATGTTCGCCAATATAGATGCCTACGCTAAGTTTCAGTTGGCGCATATATGACTGCAACTGCTCGACATCCTTCTTTACGAGTTTGTGAGAAGGACGCTTGACTTCAATCACAAATTCCTCATCGCCATCCTTCTTAATCAGAATGTCAGGCTGAATATGGTTGCTGTTGCCGATATGTATGGATGGTTTGTGACAAATTTCGCCATTAAACAGGAACCATCCCAGCAACTGCAGCTGCTGTTCAATCAGAGAATGATAGTCATTCTCCTCAACATTCTTCTTTTTTGCTTCGCATAGTAAATATACGAATTGGTTCCATTTCGTCTGCATAGATTCTCGTATTTATTGACTACAAAGATACGAAATCTTTTTGAGAATATAACGATTTGCTACGATTTTATACATTATTTAATAGAAAAGTGCAAATAAGCTATGCGCTTTTGTCCGCTCGACTCTGTCGCTTGCTACCAACGGGACGCAAGAACCATTTCAGGAAAATCGACAACCAAGTCAGGAATGGTGTCAACATTTTCAGTAAGAAGGGGCAACCATTTCA
>Ga0256407_10011129_pt1 | contig 12502 bp, 12 predicted proteins | sample RumenRJG_04DNA_FD_193489 | JGI IMG/M metagenome (GOLD analysis project Ga0256407, IMG submission 193489) | Bovine rumen microbial communities from Lethbridge, Alberta, Canada - RJG_04 | ecosystem: Host-associated > Mammals > Digestive system > Stomach > Rumen | place: Canada: Alberta... | reverse complement strand
TGCCTCCGATACCATGGGTATGAAGCACTTTGTGAAATTCGGTCTCTATAAGATTAAGGGCGCAATTAATGTGCAGCTGGCTGAGAAAACCGGATTTACCGACGAAGACGCAGATACGATTAAGGAATGCCTACGCACACTGTTCGTTAATGATGCATCCTCTGCAAGACCGGAAGGATCCATGGAGATTGTCCGTCTTTTCTGGTTTGAGCACAATTGTAAAGATGGACAGTATTCATCCGCAAAGGTACACCGTTCTGTGCAGGCACAACTGGCGGAAGGTGTAGAGATTGCATTGGACGCAGGTGATTATATCTTTACAGTGGAGCCTTTAGAGGGATTGGAACCGGAGATTATCGATGGCATATGATGAGAATGACTACCTTCAACTATCAGGTCTGCAGCATTTTGCGTTCTGCAGAAGACAATGGGCACTGATTCATGTTGAACACCAATGGGCAGAAAACGTGCGTACTGTGGAGGGGCATCATTTCCATAAACGTGCGCACGATGCCCGTTTTCGAGAAAGAAGAGGAAATGTGCTGACTGTAAGAGGAATAGCCTGCTCTTCGTCGGAACTTGGAGTCAGTGGTCAGTGTGATGTCCTTGAATTACATCGGGTAGATGCAGATTGCAAGGACGAAGATGAAAGGTTAAATGGAATTCCGATAGCAGATTGTGAAGGGTTGTGGATTCCTTTTCCGGTCGAATACAAAAAAGGTATATCTAAAAATACGGATGCGGACAGACTTCAGCTTTGCTGCCAGGCAATGTGTCTGGAAGAGATGTTGTGCACGGATGTTCCAAAAGGAGCACTTTTTTATGGGGAGAGCAGGCGAAGAGAGGAAGTCATATTTACGCCTGCTCTTCGCAATCGGGTTCAGTCATATTTGGCTGAAATGCATCAATACTATGAGAGGGGATATACACCAAAGGTTAAGGCAACAAAATCCTGTAATGCATGTTCTCTAAAAGACTTATGTCTGCCTCGTCTCACGAGAACAAGGAACGTTTCCGAGTACATTAAGAACGCACTGAGAGAAGAAGAGGAAGAAGGTACAGAGAAAAAAGATGCAGAGGATATTGTCGTAGAGATTTCTGAAAAAGAGAGTGGGAAAAGGGACAACAGATGAAACAATTATTAAACACATTATTTGTAACGTCTGAAGACATTCTTTTGGGCCTTGACGGAGAAAATGTTGTTGCCCGCAGGAAAGAATCTGCCGTGGCTCGTTATCCTCTACATACATTACAGAGCATCATTTCATTTTCATATATCGGGGCCACCCCTGCTTTGATGAATGCTTGTGCAGAAAGAGGCATAGGTTTATCTTTTTGCACTCCCCGTGGAAAGTTTTTGGCAAGAGTATCAGGATTGCATAACGGTAATGTGCTGCTCAGAAGAGAACAATATAGGATTGCGGATGATTTGGAAAGAAGCTGTGCCATGGCACGAAATATGATAACCGGAAAACTATTTAACAGCCGTTGGAGTCTGCAAAGAACGGTTCGTGATTATAGGGAACGAATTCCCAAAGAGCCTTTTGACAATAGCATAGCTATTCTTATTAATCAGATGGAGAATGCTGCAATAGAAGAAAACCTTGATTCACTCAGGGGCATAGAAGGAGTCGGCTCTTCTGCCTATTATTCAGTGTTCGATTATATGATTCTTCGTGATAAAGAGCACTTTTTCTTCCATGGAAGAAACCGGCGCCCGCCACTGGATAATGTGAACGCTCTTCTCTCTTTTGTGTATGTACTACTCGCCAATGACTGTGCCTCTGCTTTGGAAAGTGTGGGTCTAGATTCCTACGTTGGATTTTTACACAGAGACAGACCAGGGAGAAATTCACTTGCGCTGGACTTGATGGAAGAATTGCGACCGTGCATCGCGGATCGATTTGCTTTAAAGCTGATTAACAATCGTGTCTTACAGGCAGATGATTTTGATAAAACTGAAAGCGGAGCAGTTTTAATATCCGATGATGGGAGAAAACGTTTGTTGAGAGCATGGCAGGAGAGGAAGAAAACAGTAATAACACATCCTTTTTTAGAAGAGAAAACGACGTGGGGAATGATCCCATATATTCAATCACTATTACTGGCACGGACAATTAGGGGTGACCTGGATGGGTACCCACCGTTTTTATGGAAATAGAGCAAAGAGCCGGATGCAGTCTGCTTATAAGAATCATTAACAATAGTGTGTTTTAGGAGTAGTCGTTTACGAATTGGTATGGCAGCTGAAGTTTGGGGGTGATTGTATTAATGATGGTTCTCATTACTTATGACGTGAATACAGAAGATGCGGCCGGGAGAAAAAGACTTCGTAAAATTGCAAAAAAATGCACCAATTATGGTCAGCGTGTTCAAAATTCGGTATTTGAGTGCCTGGTTGATGCAAGCCAATGTAAGCAGTTGCAATATGATTTATTAGAGATCATGGACAAGGAAAAAGATAGCCTTCGATTCTATTATCTTGGTAAAAAATACCAGACTAAGATTGAACATTTTGGAAACAAGAAGACATACGATGCTTCTGGCCTTCTGGCAATTTGAAACGTTGTACTGTAACATTGATGAGTTGGGGTGCGGACATATAGCTCGCATCAAATTGTAGGTGGCTTCGCACCGCACAGAATGGTTTATTTTGCAAATATTGCACAAACTGTTAAATTGAAAATTGGTTAAAATACCGTTGTAAATGTATTGACAACAATGAAAAGAGGTATATTAGCCAATAAATGCAAAAAGTAAGATTCTGAGAATTGTTGCTTTTTGCGGTCTCTCCCCGCACGGGGAGAGTGGATTGAAATGTTGTCAAAAAGAACGGTGCCTGGATTGCTTTTGTCTCTCCCCGCACGGGGAGAGTGGATTGAAATATGCTCCACATCATCCATCACCTTGATGATCATGGCGTCTCTCCCCGCACGGGGAGAGTGGATTGAAATGTTATATCCGCATATGCCGCAAGCATTCTCTGAGGTCTCTCCCCGCACGGGGAGAGTGGATTGAAATACGTTTCCCCCCTTATCAGTTGAACGGCAGTTCCGTCTCTCCCCGCACGGGGAGAGTGGATTGAAATATCAAAGAGCAGGCAATCAAGGGCTACAGAAACGGTCTCTCCCCGCACGGGGAGAGTGGATTGAAATCGATAGGTTTCTGCATCTAATACGAAAGGAGTAAAGTCTCTCCCCGCACGGGGAGAGTGGATTGAAATAGGATGCTTGGCAATCCGTCATGCAGTCCCAATTATGTCTCTCCCCGCACGGGGAGAGTGGATTGAAATAGTGTGAGATATGGTATATCCTGCAATCTTGTGGTCTCTCCCCGCACGGGGAGAGTGGATTGAAATTATGGGAAGATACACCTCCAGGCGTGGCTATTCGTCTCTCCCCGCACGGGGAGAGTGGATTGAAATTACCTGGTACACTGTCGGCACGTCCGGCGCTGTGATGTCTCTCCCCGCACGGGGAGAGTGGATTGAAATTACGATCACATCGCCCTGCTTTAGCGTAAATGCCGTCTCTCCCCGCACGGGGAGAGTGGATTGAAATTGCAGGGTCGTGAGCTGCTGCTGATACTCTGTCAGCGTCTCTCCCCGCACGGGGAGAGTGGATTGAAATAGAATCCCGAAGATCCGGCGGGAACTGGGAAAGATGTCTCTCCCCGCACGGGGAGAGTGGATTGAAATAAAAGACACATCGTACTCGCCCTCTGGTGCAAGGTGTCTCTCCCCGCACGGGGAGAGTGGATTGAAATTGGAATGATGGAGAAAAGCATGTTATGGATCCGTGTCTCTCCCCGCACGGGGAGAGTGGATTGAAATAGAGTGGAAAATGTAAGCAGTGCAGATTTAAACGTCTCTCCCCGCACGGGGAGAGTGGATTGAAATCCTCCTTAACGTAAATATCTAACAGACAAAACAGTCTCTCCCCGCACGGGGAGAGTGGATTGAAATCAATTAATTACATGTAATTGCCAAAAAGTAAACTGTCTCTCCCCGCACGGGGAGAGTGGATTGAAATTACGATCCGACAACTGGCGACTTCCGCTACGAAGTCTCTCCCCGCACGGGGAGAGTGGATTGAAATGGAACTACGAACTGGATTATCTGGGAGAGATAGAGGTCTCTCCCCGCACGGGGAGAGTGGATTGAAATATCTATGGCTTTCTGCAGGCTCTGCTCAATCTCGGTCTCTCCCCGCACGGGGAGAGTGGATTGAAATGTCCTCCTGGACAAACTCGAGGCAATGGATCTGGTCTCTCCCCGCACGGGGAGAGTGGATTGAAATCTGAATTATTCTGAATGGACGGAAGTAGGACAGGTCTCTCCCCGCACGGGGAGAGTGGATTGAAATGAGGACATGGAGACGGGAAAAGAAAAAGTTGTCGTCTCTCCCCGCACGGGGAGAGTGGATTGAAATGCTTCACTGTAGCCTTCCCAGCTGCAGATCTGATGTCTCTCCCCGCACGGGGAGAGTGGATTGAAATGTATATGCGGCAGGGCGTGAAAGAGCTCATTGACGTCTCTCCCCGCACGGGGAGAGTGGATTGAAATTTGTACTCGTAGTATGCAGTTCCCTGGAAGAGGGTCTCTCCCCGCACGGGGAGAGTGGATTGAAATAGGCAGCTTCAGGGACGTTTCCGGGGATCCCGTCGTCTCTCCCCGCACGGGGAGAGTGGATTGAAATAGAACATGGAAAATCTGGAAAACTTGACGCGGAAAGTCTCTCCCCGCACGGGGAGAGTGGATTGAAATACCATGGATCCTGAGACCGCCTGAGAGCACCTGAGTCTCTCCCCGCACGGGGAGAGTGGATTGAAATACATATTCGCCGTCCTCTTCTGTGCCGAACGTGAGTCTCTCCCCGCACGGGGAGAGTGGATTGAAATATGATGGCCTACAACCGCTTGTGTAAGCTGATGAGGTCTCTCCCCGCACGGGGAGAGTGGATTGAAATTTTCCTGTACTGATCTTGTTGTTGCCAAGAAAGGTCTCTCCCCGCACGGGGAGAGTGGATTGAAATAAGAACCTAGCGGCCAGCTACACCAAGGCTGGGTCGTCTCTCCCCGCACGGGGAGAGTGGATTGAAATCTCGCGAATGTTGCGGAGGAGATGGCCGTTCCGTCTCTCCCCGCACGGGGAGAGTGGATTGAAATATTGCCGGAGCATGGCGGGTCATTGCCGGAAGCAGTCTCTCCCCGCACGGGGAGAGTGGATTGAAATAAACAAAGTATATAGATAGTGACGGGAAAACATGTCTCTCCCCGCACGGGGAGAGTGGATTGAAATACTGGCAACAATGTCAAGAACGGAAAAATCGAGGTCTCTCCCCGCACGGGGAGAGTGGATTGAAATTTAGCTTTCGCGTTTTTGAAAACTGGTTTTTGCTCGTCTCTCCCCGCACGGGGAGAGTGGATTGAAATAAAACAAAAGAAGAGGCAAACGATTTTTTTGTTGTCTCTCCCCGCACGGGGAGAGTGGATTGAAATACTTGCACATCAATGCAATCAGCCCCACTTTTCCGTCTCTCCCCGCACGGGGAGAGTGGATTGAAATACACAATGTATTACTATCAGGAAAAAGCTGTTATTGTCTCTCCCCGCACGGGGAGAGTGGATTGAAATATCCTTCCGGGAACAAATGTAGTTTTGCTGTATCGTCTCTCCCCGCACGGGGAGAGTGGATTGAAATAGTGTCCGTCCGAGCGCTTTTGCAATGTCCTCAAAGCGTCTCTCCCCGCACGGGGAGAGTGGATTGAAATGATTCCGCCGCGGTCTCCGTGCCAGAAGAATTTGTCTCTCCCCGCACGGGGAGAGTGGATTGAAATGTCAACGGCGGCAATCGCTACAATGCGACAAACCATGTCTCTCCCCGCACGGGGAGAGTGGATTGAAATTTGTCCCCCGTCAAGTCTGCACTTCAATCATGAGTCTCTCCCCGCACGGGGAGAGTGGATTGAAATACAAAGTGGTGTGAATCATGCTCCCGCAGTTTGGTCTCTCCCCGCACGGGGAGAGTGGATTGAAATTGGCATAGCTGTAAATATAAACAGCAAACGGGATGTCTCTCCCCGCACGGGGAGAGTGGATTGAAATACGCCGTCGGCCAGACTCTTGCCGATCTTCCTCGTCTCTCCCCGCACGGGGAGAGTGGATTGAAATTGTTACCGCTTTGACTCTGTTTGCTCTTATAGTGTCTCTCCCCGCACGGGGAGAGTGGATTGAAATAGTTCCCTTTAAAATCTTGCTTTTATGGTATGGAGTCTCTCCCCGCACGGGGAGAGTGGATTGAAATATTTCAATGGTTTTGATCTGCGATAGTTCGATATCCGTCTCTCCCCGCACGGGGAGAGTGGATTGAAATTCCTGGAACTCTGACGATGCATCCACGACTATTGTGACTCTCCCCGCACGGGGAGAGTGGATTGAAATAGGCCGTCCATGGCCGCCTTCATGCGGGATGTAGTCTCTCCCCGCACGGGGAGAGTGGATTGAAATTTCTTTGTGCATATTAATACTTCCTGTTCACACTGTCTCTCCCCGCACGGGGAGAGTGGATTGAAATTTTATCCATTCTTGAGTCCCTCTACTCCGTACTTGTCTCTCCCCGCACGGGGAGAGTGGATTGAAATGGGCAAATGAATCCCCTGATATATCTGCCGTTGATCGTCTCTCCCCGCACGGGGAGAGTGGATTGAAATGGACGAAAAACTTCCAAATAGCAGAAATGATTTATGTTTCCAAGACGTGCGATAAGTAGTTTATTGTTGTTTGTGCCAAAAAATACAATTAATCCTATTATTTTTAATGGTTATTTTGTATAATAAATAATAGCTTTTAACAGGGGAGGGAACCCCTGTGTAATTCTATAATTATTATTTATCAGCATTTTACAGGAGGCGGCTTATGTTACGTATCGGCTTTTTAACTTCCGGCGGCGACTGCCAGGCTCTGAACGCTGCAATGCGCGGTGTCTTCAAGGCAGTTACACGCAATGCAAAAGAACCCGTCGAGTTCTATGGCTTTGAAGACGGCTACAAAGGTCTGATCTACAGCAAGTTCAGGCTTTTGGACGGCAGAGATTTCAAGGGCATCCTGACCCGCGGCGGTACAATGCTCGGCACCAGCAGGTGCCCCTTCAAGACCATCCGCGATCCCGATGAGAACGGACTGGACAAGGTCGAGGCCATGAAGCAGACCTATCATAAGCTGCAGCTTGACTGCCTGGTCATGGGCGGCGGCAACGGCTCCACCAAGACAGCAAATCTCCTCAGCGAGGAGGGACTCAATGTCATTACCCTGCCGAAGACCATCGACAATGACCTTTATGGCACAGATATGACTTTCGGTTTCCACAGTGCTCTGGACATCGCCACCAAGTGCATTGATGATATCCACACCACCGCTTCCTCCCACGGCCGCGTCTTCATCGTTGAGATCATGGGCCACAAGGTAGGCTGGCTGCCTCTGTATGCCGGCATCGCAGGCGGCGCGGACATCATTCTTCTGCCCGAGATTCCTTATGACATCAACAAGGTTGTCGATGCAATCGAGGCCAGAGACAAAGGCGGCAGCCGCTTCACTGTCATCGCTGTCGCAGAGGGCGCAATCTCCAAAGAGGATGCCAAGCTCTCCAAAAAAGAATATAAGAAGAAAATGGCCAACTACGAGTATCCGTCAGTCTCCTATGAGATCGCTGCCCAGATCCAGCAGGCGACCGGACGTGAAGTACGCGTCACGGTTCCCGGCCACACACAGCGCGGCGGAGCTCCCGATGCTTATGACCGCGTCTTCTCTACCCAGGTCGGCGCTGCAGCAGGCAAGCTGATCCTGAAGAAGCAGTTCGGCTACATGATCGCTCTTAAAGACGGCGAAATCACAAAGGTTCCGCTCTCCGAGGTCGCAGGCAAGCTCAAGACTGTCGATCCCAATGCCCAGATCATCAAGCAGGCCAAGCTCGTCGGCATTTCCTTCGGCGACTGATCCCTGTAAAATGATTGTCGGCGTGGCATAGTCGGAACGCTTATGTTCGGTTGACGTCTGCCGAAAAACAGGTAAAATACTAAATACAGGCAGGGTGTGCCGCTGCTGCGGCGCACCCTGTTTTTTAACCCTTTCCGATAATGCATTACTTTTTAGCAAGGAGAGGATTGTACTTTTTATTAATTGTAAAAATTGTAAATATGAGGCAGACCTATGCCGGATGAAAAATACCTGGCGCTGTATCGCAAATACCGCCCCAATGACTTTGATGATGTCCGCGGGCGCGATGCGATCGTGCGCACACTCAAAAACCAGATCATCTCCGGGAGAATCGGACACAGCTACCTGTTCTGCGGGACACGCGGAACAGGCAAGACGACGATTGCCCGTATATTTGCGCGCGCTGCCAACTGTGAAAACCAGCACGACGGCAATCCCTGCGGAGAGTGTCCGACCTGCCGGGCCATTCAGGCGGAGGCCAATCTCAATGTGACTGAGTTGGATGCGGCGTCCAACAACAGTGTCGACGATATCCGTTCCATCGTTGATCAGGTGGAGTATTCCCCGACCCAGGGACGTTTCCGCGTGTTCATCATCGACGAGGTCCACATGCTGTCCAACGCGGCCTTCAACGCACTCCTGAAGACGCTTGAAGAACCGCCCTCCTACGTGATTTTCATTCTCGCCACGACGGAACCCAACAAGCTCCCTGTCACGATTTTGTCCCGCTGCCAGCGCTATGATTTCGGCAGGCTGGCAACGGATGTGATTGAGGGGCGTCTGCGGGATGTGGCGCAGATGGAAGGGCTCGAGGTCGAAGACAAGGCTTTTCGCTATATTGCGGGAGCGGCCGACGGTTCCATGCGTGACGGCTTAAGCCTGTTGGATCAGTGCAATGCCTTCAATTATGGCGGCGGCACACTGACCTATGAACGCACACTGGAGATTCTGGGCGCAGTGGACACCGGCGTGTTCGGAGACCTCTACCGCAGCATTCACAATGGGAAAGTGGCAGACGCCCTCAAGGTTCTTGATGAGATCCTGCTGCAGGGACGTGAACTCATGCAGTTTGTCACGGACTTCACCTGGTATCTCCGCAACCTCATGCTGCTCAAGGCTTCTGAAGAGACTGCGAAATCTCTGGATATTTCTGCGGACAACCTGCGTCTCATGATCGATCAGGCCCGCATGTCGGATATGGAAGAGATCATGCGTTATATCAAGGTGTTTTCGGCACTGCCGGACCTCATCCGCTATTCTCCCAACCGCCGTATCCTGACGGAGATGACGATCATCCGGGCATGCCGTTCTGCTATGGATGACGGGGCAGAGGGCGGCGAATCTTTGCTCCTTGATAAGATCAAAAACCGTGTCCGTGAAATGGAGACGCGTCTCTATAATAATGAGATGACAATCGAAGAGCTTGCGGCAGGCGGGGCCGGACCGACAGGGTCTGCCGGCGCGGGCGGCGGCTTTGGAGGAAGCGCATCCGGCCTTCCCGGCGGCGCACATAATAGCCCGGGCGGAGCAGCAGGCTCATCTGCAGCTTCTGCCGGGAGTGGATCAAAGCAGCCTGCTGTTGCGCAGGAGCTCCCCCCAGCACTGCCTGATGAAATACAGAAGATTGTCGCCAACTGGTCCCAGTATGCATCCGAAGCGCCGCAAGGTTCCAGGCGTCTTGCCCTGCGCAATGCCCGGCTCAGTCTGGGAGACCACGGCCAGCTGCTCATTATTTTTGAAAAAGAATACGGCAATCCGTATTTATACCAGCGCAAAGACAACAATGGAGAATCCACTGCCCGCGTGGACAACGACCGTCGCGAGCTTCAGCAGTTCCTGCAGGGGAAGGTCGGAAAAGCGATTGAAATCGAATATCGGGTACTTGACAGAGGCGGACGGATAACAGACAATTATGTCGATTTGCTGTCTCTCGTAGAACCGGGAGCGATTCAGATGTCTGTCGAAACAGATGATACGTGACAACGGGAGATCTGCTTGTTGATGATACGTGACAACGGGAGATCTGCTTGTTGATGATACGTGACAGCAGCAGATCTGCTTGTCGAATACAGGTTTTGGATCCTTGGAAAGATATACATTTTTATCATATTAATTATTAAACGGAGGAAAAAATGGCCAGAAGAGGTGGATTTGCAGGCGGAATGCCCGGCAACATGAATAACCTGATGAAACAGGCGCAGCGCATGCAGCGCCAGATGGAAGAGAACAAGAAGGCGCTTGAGGAGAAGGAATTCAAGGCGACCGCGGGCGGCGGTGCTGTCGAAGTCGTCATGACCGGCGCACATGAGATGAAAGCCATCACGATCGATCCCGATGCAGTGGATCCCGATGATGTTGAGACTCTCCAGGACATGATCATCGTTGCCGTCAATGACGTACTCGGTCAGATAACCGAAGAGGGCGGCAAGCTGATGGGCGGCATGGGCATGGGCTTCTGAGGTGCAAAGTGGATCTATATTCCGGCTATATTAACAGGCTGATCGACGAGCTCGCTGCCCTGCCGGGCATCGGCAATAAATCTGCGCAGCGTCTCGCCTTTCATATCATAGGTATGTCCCCCGCGCGGGTGAACCGCCTGGCGGACACCATCCGCAGCGCCAAGGAGCACGTGACTTTCTGTAAGGTCTGCCAGAATCTGACAGACGAGGAGATCTGCCCGATCTGCAAAAATCCGGCGCGCGACAAGACCACAATTATGGTTGTTGAAAATCCCCGCGACCTGGCGGCTTACGAGCGGACAGGTCGTTTTCAGGGACTCTATCATGTGCTGCACGGAGCGATCTCACCCATGCTGGGCGTCGGTCCCGCAGACATCCGTCTGAAGGAACTCATGGAAAGGCTGCGCGATGAGGAAGTGAAGGAAGTCATCATCGCCACCAATTCCAGTCTTGAGGGCGAGACTACAGCCATGTATATCAGCAAGCTGGTCAAGCCGGCAGGTATCAAAGTGACCCGGATCGCCAGCGGCGTCCCGGTCGGCGGGGACCTCGAGAATATCGACGAGGTCACGCTTCTGCGTGCCCTTGAAGGCAGGACTGAACTTTGAAACACAAGCTGCCGTGTAACCGAATGGAATCAAAAAGATACCATTATAATAAAGTGCCGCTCTGAGGAGCGGCATAAGTTATAAGATACCGACCCTAAGAGCGACATGATCAGAAAGAGGAAAAATGAAAAAAGAACGTTTTGGCTATATGCCCGACGGCACGGAAATCTCTCTTTACACTCTGGAAAATGACAGGATATCTCTGTCTGTCTCGGACCTCGGCGCGCTTTTAGTGCGTCTCTATGTGCCGGACAAAAACGGCAGGAAGGCGGACGTTGTTCTCGGTTTCGATTCCGGAGAGGAATATCTTGATAATCCCAACTGTCTCGGCGCAATTGTCGTGCCGGTTGCCAACCGCACAAGAAACGCGAGTGTTGTGATTGACGGAACAGAGTACCATATGACAGTCAATGAGGGCAGCAACAACCTTCATTCCGACAAAAAATCCTTTGTCACCATGTGGGACATTGCCGCGCAGGGCGAGGACTTTATCACCTTTGCCCAGGAGCGCGCGGACATGTCGGACGGTCTTCCCGGAGACCGCCGCTTTGAGGTCACCTATACCCTCCTCGCGGACGGCGTCCGTGTGGCTTATCATGTGACTTCTACCCGGCCGACATACATCAATCCCACCAACCATTCCTATTTTAATCTTGCGGGAGAGGCATCCGGCAGTATCCTGGACCAGACTCTGCGCATGTATGCCGCTGAATATACACCGCTGGCAGAGGGGCAGATTCCTTCAGGCCAAATCATCCCTGTCAAGGGCACGGCTTTTGACTTCCTGGCTCCCAAGACCTTCGGCCTTGAAATGGAGAGCACCGAGCCCCAGATGGTACTTGCCGGCGGATATGATCACAACTTTGTAATCGAAGGATATAGCGGCGACGGCAGTATGCTTACTGCTGCCTGCGCGGCGGATCCCGCCAGCGGCCGCGTTATGACGGTCATGACTGACATGCCCGGAGTCCAGCTCTACACAGCAAATTTCACAGACGTCAAAAACGGCAAGAACGGAGTACACTACGGAAAGCGCAGCGGATTCTGCCTGGAGACACAGTTTTTCCCGGACAATGTCCACCATGACAACTTCCGGAAAGCGATTTTCGGCGGAGATACAGATCTTCGCACAGCTACTGAGTTCCGTTTCTCTGCCGCAGAATGACCCGCAATATTTACAGCAACTGAGGATACCTGCACACGGAGGGTGCCTGCGCACTGACGATATCTGCGCACCGACGTGCTGCGACATGTATGGAAGTGGATAAAATGTCTGATTTTTCTCCTGATATGGAAAAAAACAATTCTTCCAAACTGAATACAGAGTCTGCGGATACCGGTGTAAAAAAACCGGGCCTCCGCAAAGACAAGCCCAACCCTGCCGGACATGCAGAAAAACCCACAGGGGATACTATGCCTTACCGCATACCGGGAGTTGATTCA
>Ga0256407_10011128_pt1 | contig 12502 bp, 11 predicted proteins | sample RumenRJG_04DNA_FD_193489 | JGI IMG/M metagenome (GOLD analysis project Ga0256407, IMG submission 193489) | Bovine rumen microbial communities from Lethbridge, Alberta, Canada - RJG_04 | ecosystem: Host-associated > Mammals > Digestive system > Stomach > Rumen | place: Canada: Alberta... | reverse complement strand
CTGAGGAGCCAAGTCCGTGTAAAAATAGTATCTTTTTCATTTTCATTCTTATTTTGAAGCGTCATAGGTAGAGATAAAACAGGCATCCTTTATATCCGTAACAGGTTGGCCATTATAGTCGATATAATACCACTTACCTTCTTTTTTAACCTTTGCCATCTCTCCGTCGAATTTGTAATCATCATAGATAACCTCTGTTGCGATATCGCAGTAGACAAGGCCCCACTTATCTCCCTTTCTCAAGGGTATACATCCGTCAGAGTCTATCATCTCGTAAATCTCATCCATCTCGCAGGGGACGATTTCTTCGCCAGTCCAGATAATGACACCCTTTTTACCCCCATTAACTGTGATGAAGTATTGGTAGTTGGACCAGAAGTATCTGAATATGCGATCATATACGAAGTCTGTTAAGAGAGTCCCCTTCCCATCCATCTCACATAAGGCATATTTGTGATTTCTGACTACAGGAATCTGCCAGCATGGATTTCCAATGTCACTGATACAATCGTAACGCTCAGGAATCTCATCAAAGAGTGCAGGCACCAAGAGCTCACCCGTAACTCTGCGTAGTCCCACTTTACCATTTTCTTCGAAGATGATGTCGCGCATATCGAGGGCCATCTCTGCGAATTCCTCCTCTTTCTTTGAAAATGCGGGATACTCATCCATAGAGATTTTCTCTATTCCCTCAACACGAATGCCTTCATAGTAGCACTGGAGTGTCTTGACGCATTTCCAGTACTCTCTGGCCTGCTCCTCCGTAGGCTTTACACGTTTTTTTGCAGGTACATCTGAATAAGGCTGATATTCCTCGTAGTTAGCTAATACGAACTTGTTGATATATTCAGCTGTTCTCGCAGGATATACATCATGCAAGAAGATGTCCTTAGACTCGAGCCATATCTCAAACTCGTCATCCAAAAGATCATTGACTCGTACCATGCTAGGAGTCATGACGCCTGCCACAACACCTTTCATCCGTGAGTACTTTGCAACGAACTCTGGATAGAAGTAGGGAGCCCACTGCTCATATTTACCTATATCTCCGAATAACTTCTCGTAGAAATCCGGATTCTCGTCTTTTGTAATTCTCATAATTTCTTGTCTTTTATTTGTTTTCTGATAATTGTTTCTATTTGCTCGAATGATACGGGGGCATAATTATTGTTATCAACCCCCACATCATATTGAGTCGGGAAGAGGTTATTAAGTCTGGAATAATCCATACCCGTTTGTACACCACTTGTATGAACATGCCCAAAGAGTTGCCACGTATTCCTGTCGGCTCCACTCAGCAGAACCACCCATGGCGAAATCGCCCAGATGAAAGACAATGTCATCATTGCCAACTGTGTTATTCCAGTTGGTTATGAGCGCCTCGTTCATCTCCTCGACATCCGCGAAGGGGCGCTGGCAATACCGAATGATATTCCGATGCCCCCAGTGGGTGTCAGCTGTGAAAAAGATTCTGTCTTTTCTGCTGAATATTAATCTATCCTTTGTTGTCATACGAAACCGATTTTTCGATATTCTTTCTTCTCGAATTTCTCACCATCGCAGTACTCACACAGACTGTCGATCTTGTTTTTTTCTTCACCATGAAGAACTGAGTTGATGGCAAAGTGGCGTGCTATGTTCTCTATCTGGCCACCACTGAAGTCATACTTCGATGCCAGTAGCGTACAGTCATCGTGAGACAGAGCGGGAATCATGCTCTTCCAGATGCTGGATCTTGCCTCCAATGAAGGCTTGTTGAATTTAATCTTATATAGGAACCTACGCTCGAAAGCTTTATCCATGTTCTGCTCCAGATTCGTGGTGGCTATCATTATGCCATCGAGTGTTTCCATCTCCTGAAGGATGATGTTCTGGATAGAGTTCTCCATCTTATCCACAGCTCTCTCAGCACCTTCGCGACGCTTGCCTATCACGGCATCAGCCTCGTTAAAAAGGAGAATTGGGGTAGTCTTTGTTCTTTTCACCTGCTCACGATAGCGATCAAAAACACCTTTGATGTTCTTTTCGCTTTCGCCCACCCAGCAGCTCTTAATCTCAGAGATATTCACCTGCAGGATATTACGTCCGGTTTTGCGGGCTATCTGCAGAACCGTTTCCGTTTTCCCCGTACCGGGAGAGCCATAGAATACGCAGGCAAAGCCACAGCGCATCTTCTGTGATTTCATTCTTTCACGTATGTTCTTGAAGTTCTCCTCGCTCAGGAGTCCCTCCAGTTCTTCCACCTGGATGTTGGTCTTGCCATCATAGAAGAGTTTTTTCTCCTCAATGTGCTTACTGATAATAATGTCGCTAGCTACGGGTTTATCCTTCGTTTTGAGTTTAAACCCTTTCAACAGTTTTTTTATAGCTCTATCCGTAAGGCGATAGTTGGATCTATCCTCGAAGCCGTCGTCGAAATCATATTCTATCAGCTTCCTCTTTTGGAAAATATGTTTTCCCAATTCAAGAGTATCGGTAAGCCATTTTTTCTCGTGATCCTCTTTCAGCAGAAAAACTAAATTATCTGCTGAGAGAACTGCTTCATTATGTATGGCGAGGTGACGACAGAAATGTGTCAGCAGCATTCTGTCATTATTATTGAGTCTCAGTTTATTGATACTCTTAACGAACGGATTATCTTCGTTTTCACCGAATAGCTGATCAAGCTCTTCGTGAAAGATATCATGATTGATCTCTTCTTCATACAAAGAATGAGTCAGATCGAAGAATTTCTCGAGGAACTTTTTTGCGTCATCACATTTATATGGTTCTCGCTCGAACTTCTTATTCTGAGAGATGGTCATAATGACCTTCTTGGGAACAAAATAATGAATTTCGTCATTATAATCATGGGACATTCTGATAAATTGCTTCCTTACCAGATCATCTAAAATAGTCTGGTACTTCAGAATAGTCACAGCACGACAGTCGAGTATCTCTGCGACATCTGATAAATCAGTTTTACACGAGCATGTGCTACGCTCTAAAAAGAGTGAAAGGAACAGAGCCTGCATATTCGAAATGCCCTGTTTGTCAGCTACCACCTGAAGATAGGGAGTAACTTCTTTGATGAAAGAGTCACTCAACTTAGAGTCATTAGATAAGATGACAATCTTTTCGATAGCCTCCAGAACTGTCAGCTTGCTAATCTCTGCCAAATCCAGAGAAAGCTTCTTTTTGGCTTTGAGATTTAATTTCTTTAATTTCCTTGTAGTCATATTACTTATTATTTATTTTAATACAAAGATAGCAAACTATTATTTCCTTTCAAGTATTCATATCTATAAAGAATGAAACTGCCATTTTGCGGTATGATGCAGCTATCGTAATTAATCTATTTCATCTATCAATCATTATTTGTATTTAAATCTTATAACTCTAATTTGTTCATACTCAGGGTGGGATCCCTGGATGATGTTGACAATGCTGTCAGTATTCAAGGAAGGTACCTCCAACTTTGCAATAAAATCAATGTAAGGGCCAATTTGGCTCTTCTTGTTGAAATACGAGAATTTCACATTTTTGATAACCATACTTTTGCTTATTTAAAAATTACTATTGCAAAAATACGAATGTTTTTCATAGGTTAAAAGAAAAAAAGTAAGGCGAGGAATGAAACCTCGCCTTTATGGTATGAAACTCTTATTTGACCATCTCTTCCATTAAGGGATATAGGAATGTGTTCATCCAATTACGTGGAGATTTCCATGGATCTACTTTTATAGTATCTATATGGTCAAAGTCCGGATCTTGCCATAGTTCATACATGTCGTCATCATCAGGCTGACCATATACAACGCAGCATTTTTCGTTACCTCGAGCCATCAGGCTCTTTTTTTCAACTTGACGGTATTCATCTATTAATTCTTGTGATACAGAATCTTTAATGATAAATGTTCGTTGTTTCAAATCTCCTGATGGAAGGTAATTTGGATTTAAGAATATTCTCGGATAACCTTTCAGTTGCTTACAGAAGAAAGCAGCAGAATCAATACTGACGATGATATCAGGTTTTATCTCTTCGCATATTTCTTTGTAGTAATCCATCAGTCTTTCAGGGGAAGCCAGAAGCCTTTCCGATCTTACACTCCAACCTTCAGGATTCCATGGCTGAGGATCGAAAGGTGCTTCCAAAAAGAACCTAAACGATTTCATAATAAGCACAGTCCTTTTCTTTGCAGGACTACTATTGCTTACTTTCGACATCACCGGGCGTATAGAGAGCCCCAGATAGTTTTCTCTCTTGCTATTAGAACGCAAGCCAGGACCTCCTTTTCGTAAATCGTCCTCCTTAAACTCAAATGCCATTCCGCAGTCTTTTCGCATACCAGAACTGGCCCAATAAGCCCCCATAAGTCCCATCAGCTCATTACGCTCCGTTCCCTTCTTATAACCATAAGCAGGTAAGAAGAGATAGTTGCCATTCTTTCTGGATTTAAAAAGACACCCTTTTGGCTGAGAGCACCAGGTCAAGTCACAATTCTCTTCCAGTTCTTTAAATTCTCTATAGGTTGGCATACGCCAATTACCACCCCAGTTCTTATGAGCGACGTCGTCTTTGAGTTCTAATTCCTTGGGAGTGCAGGATTTTCCAATTCCTTTATAGTGATCCTTGTCATAAGAGTCATTTTCGTACAACTCACCCCATCCATAATATGAGTGGGAGTCTTTGATGTATTCGCCCAAGTTGTAGGTTGCCCAAAGGGTACCACTTGGAAGGCCAAGGTCTACATAGGCATGACTAGCATCCATGGGATTATCATTATTGAGTGTTTCTATAGGACCTGATAACTTTTTCTTTAATCCGTTATTGCCCAGAACCTCTCGAGTATCGCGATTTATCAGATAATCTCGGACTTTTATTGTTGCTGCATGTTCAGCTATGACGGGGATGTCTCTACTGAGTATCTCCTCATCCGTGTATTTCTTTTCTTCATGTTTCTTTTTTCTTATCTCCTCTAACGCCTGGACATGTCGCAAAGCCTCGGCATTCAGTTTTTTATTTGGCTTCTTTTTTTCTATAGGGGTAATGACAGAGCAGTTTCCTCTACGGAGAATGATTGTGTTCGTCTTTACATCAGCACTGATGACGAGATCCATATTTAGGATAAGATTTGTACCCGCCTTCATTAGATGGTGTTCATACCCTTTACCTGCCGCCTCTATCATCTCCCACACAGCTTTGAGGGTTATTTTTATCAAAGGATCAGATCCTTGCAAGATAAAATGGCACCACTTCCCGGCTACCTTAATGTAGATAATTTCATCTAGAAGTATATTTTCATACACTCCGCCTACATTTATACTAATACTTGCATTGTTCATTTTTACTTTGTTTTTAGTTTAACTCCATAATACAATTTTCTGACATTTATAAATATAACCTGTCGTCGTAACATTTTTTGAATGATACGTAATTACCTTTCTCACTTCTTTCTTTATCGAAGTAATACATACCCAGATATTTCAGTGCGATCTCGCCTTTAAGTAATGATGCTTGAGGATCGCTAGGATCATAACAAGCAAAAATAGCGACCCTCTTATGCTCATCTAAATCCTGAACACTATCAGGCCCTTCAAACGGAACTTTGGTTTCTATACAATAATCCTTGTCCTCTTTTATGTAAGCCAAAGACTCATAACAGATCACATCGTAATCTATTAACTGGTTCTTCAGATTGCCTACTGCGTCCAGGTAGGTTATACATGGGGCCCAATTGTGAGCTCCATGACATATCTGGTTCATCAGAGCTCTCCAATACGGTTTGCTTAGTAAAGAATTAGCTTGTGCTACAACAGCACCCTCGCTTAAATACTTTACCGAAAATTCCTTTCGGTTCAGCAGAAGTGTATTTACAGATAGAGCTTCATTCAACGAAAAAAATACATAACCACCTCTACCTATAGCCTTAAGGATCTCCATGACATAATAATCAGCGTCTTTATCAGTGCCCACAAATTCTTCCTTACTATTATGAAAAAGGTCTATAGCAACCTCGGCCTCTGGAAGTATAATTAACGACTTGTTCTCTGCCTTAACAATATTGGCTTTGGAATTATAAAGATACAGATTGTTGGCAGCATGCAAAGAAAAGCCTTTGCGATACCAATCATGGGCATTTACCATGTCCAAGATATCCTTCAATGACACAGATACTGTTTCAACGAACTGTTTCCACGGCCCAACATAGATATCGTATAGAGCGATAGTGTTAATTGAGGATTCTTCCTCAATGCTTTCTTTACACTGCCTCATAATTTCATCGAGGAAATCTTCTTTCTTATCCATAGCTTTACTTTTTAAATTACACTTATTAATTTATATTCACGCCACGAAAGTACAAATAAATAATGAATAATACCCTATCTAAAATTAAGAATGGGTATGAAAATCATCAATGGAGGAATGAAATTATAGCTTTAAATGTAATTCTTTATAGTTTCACAATATTGCAGATACAATTTCTTGTACTGGGAATTCTCGTCAAGATTACTTATTAATTGCTTAGCACATTCGATCAGATCTTCACCATATTCTTTGATAACTGTATTTGACTTGCAGAAATCTTTGTAAAAACCTAGAAATATCACGTGGGCCTGATCCTTATTATACATTTCCAAATTGAATTGCCTGAATGTATTAGCAAACATAACTGCACTTACCTTTTTTGAAAAGACGCTTAAATCTTGATCTATTGAGTATTGGGACATGGGAATATCCATAGCATATGGGCGCATTTTTACAAGACGTTCCACTGCGCTTACTGTCAACGCTTCATCAATAACGTTAGTTTCTTTAAATTTCTTGAATGCTACATCATTATAGTTTCTTGCTTCCTGAGCAATAACAGCAAGAGTAGCCAGGAGCATTACAAGCTGCTTATCATGATATCTTTCACTAACATCTTCACGCAACGCCCTCCATAGATTGATTCCATCAATCCCCCCTTTTTGTAATGTGTCAGATACAGCATCAAAGCCTGCATATAAGCCTTGATAGATTCCATTCATGACAATAGAACGCGCCATGTTACCGGCTTCCTCTGAAAAGTGATCCATAATGTCTTTAGCCGCAGCCTTACATTTCTCTTCATCCTGCCACTCAATCGATCCGACTAATTGCAATAAGTATTTCCTAAACTCTTCCATATTGATACGTTTTTAGTTATTCTTGTATATTATATGGCAAATATAAGAAAAAATAGGAATGAGTCTATATAATTGTTTTTATTCACCCACATTATTTATGATTATTTATGATTGAATGGAGGTTTTTATTCCAAATAACGGCTTTTTCATTCTTAATTGGTTATAATTGATCCTCCCATTTAGAAAAATCACTATCTTTGCACCAGAAACTAAAAACGTAAAAAGATGAAGAGATTATCCAAGTCGCGTTATACGCAGTTCTGTAAGTGTCAGAAGAACCTTTGGCTCAATGCCTACAAGCCAGAGTTGGCAGTGATTGATGCTTCTACCGAGGCTCGCTTTGAGAGTGGTAATGAAGTTGGTGATCTGGCTATGGGGTTATTTGGTCCCTATGTGGAAGTAACCACTATGAAAGATAATGGCAGTCTCGATCTCACTGCGATGGTAGAAATGACCACACATGAGATGAATAAGGGTACAGAGAATATCTGCGAGGCATCATTCGTTTACGAAAACAACTATTGTGCTGTTGATATCCTACGCAAAACAGATAAAGGCTGGGCTATCTATGAGGTGAAAAGCACCAGCTTTCCAGAATTTGAAGGACAGCAATCAAAACTCGACAAATACGCACCGGATATTGCCTATCAAAAATGGGTACTTACGCAGAGTGGCATCAATGTTACAGGCACTTACCTTGTCTGCCTGAACAGCGACTATGTTCGCCAGGGTGCACTTGATCTCCAGAAGCTCTTCACAATAGTCGACATGAAGGAACTGGTAGAGAATGAATACCTGAAGATTCCTGCTCAGGTGAATATGGCACTTAATGTGCTAAACACGGATAAAGAACCAAAGGATGATCTGACTGAACACTGCATGAAACCCTATACCTGCCCATTCCTCGACTACTGCATGCTTCAGCATGGCATACCCGAGGATGAACCTACGGTGTTCGATCTCTATCGTATGAAATTCTCCAAGAAGCTGGAGCACTACTACGCTGGACGTATATTATTTAATGATGTACGCGAGGAGGAACTCAGTGACAAGCAACAGATGCAAGTAGAGTGTACGCTCAACAATACGGAGCATATTGATAAGGATGGTATTCGTGAATTCTTATCTGGTCTCAGCTATCCTCTCTACTTCCTCGATTTCGAGACGCTGCAGCAACCCATTCCTCAGTATGATGGGCAAAAGCCATATCAACAAATCACCTTCCAGTACTCCTTGCATATCAAGAAGAGCGAGGATGCGCCCTATGAGCACAAGGAGTTCTTGGCTCCCAGTGATGGGAAGGATCCTCGTCGCTCATTGGCTGAGCAACTCTGCATCGATATTCCTATGAATGTCTGCACTCTCGCCTACAACAAGTCTTTCGAGTGTGGACGTATCAAGGAATTGGCAGAACTATATTCTGACCTCTCGGCTCATCTGCTGAATATCAAGGAGCATATACCGGATTTGCTTACTCCGTTCCAGGATGGTCTCTACTATGTGCCTGCCATGCATGGATCATTCTCCATCAAGAGCGTATTACCAGCCCTGTTCCCTGAGGAGGATTCACTCAATTACCACAATCTTGATGAGAGATGTCAGAATGGTGGCAATGCCATGACTCTCTTCCCTCGCATCCAGTTCATGAAGCCCGAGGAAGCTGAAGCCAGCCGCGAAGCTCTGCTCCGCTATTGTGAGCTTGACACTTGGGCCATGGTCAAGGTCTGGGAGAGATTAAAAGAAGTGGTATGAGCACTTATAAAGGCGAGGCAAAATATCCTCGCCTTTATTCATTTAAGTAATTTTTTATCAAACGAATGCTGTCTCCTTCAAGAGGAAAAAATATCATATCACAAGATTGTTTCTCTTTTCTTTCTATTGTAAAAGAACCATCTATTAACAAGAATTCATCTGATGGGTAAAGCAGCGCCACTTTTTCAGCATTGTAATATTCTCGATATGCAAACATTTGATGTAAATCTGCGTCGGAAGGTTTATTCTCTTCTGGTATTTTCCATTTGGTGTCTATTACGTATTTTGTTTTGTTGTCACATCTTGTTATAACTATGTCTGGTCTTATTGTTTTGCTCTTGCCCTCGGAATTCTCCCAAAATAGTGAACTATTCTGAGCAACTACGTCATGTTTATTAAGTTCGCGTTTAAATATTCTGAAAATATATTCTTCCCACAATTTGTTCATATCAAACATTAGAGCCATTATAGGCTTTTTACCTCCATCGAAATTAGGCATATAATGCATAAGCAATAATTCTGCGAGCATTATGGCATTTTTATAATCGTCAGTTTTACGATTATATTCTAGCGATGCAAATATGTCTCGTGTTGGCTGAATATCTTTAAGTTCGGGGAAGTTAAATAGAGTAGATATAGATCGACCTTTAAGGAAAGTGTTAGACGTTACATCAGGTACGACTTTTAGGGCTTTCCTTAGAATCTGGTTAAGAATATGTTCCCTGTCATAAGTAGTATATTTAACATAAAAATGTTCTTTATGAATATGATTTCTCAATAGATGCTTCTCTAAAAGTAATTTTCCCTTAAATGCTTTACGATTACCTTCTTCTTTATGATAGCATTTTACTAAACCTCTATTCATAAGTATATCTACTTCATCGAGGAATTTTTTTATAAATATATCTAGAATGGCACTACTAGGGTAGATCTGCTGGTTCGCATTAGATGGTGTTTTGACATCCAATTTATACACTCTAGAAAGCATATGAATCAGTTTGTTTCGCCAATATAATTTATTTGTTGTTCCTTTATCTGTCTTTGGCAAGACCTCGATAGTTAAATCTCCAACGCTGAGAATGCCAACATATTGTTTAAACTTAACACCTTTATAAATAAGTGAATAATAAGGAAAGACTTCTCCATCCTTATTTCCAAGGTATTTCTCCAAGGTTTCAAGATGCTTTTGTGTGAAACCCTGTTCACCAACTTTAAGAATTTGGTGCTCAAACTTAGTTATCAATTGAGGCTTCTTCACCGCTTTGAGTGCTGTTTTTAGAATCGTTTAAATTTATAAGATTATTTATGGCAATCTCCATGTTGAGCTTTTCCCAGTCTTCGTCTGTAAGTAGGCGATATAGGTCGTCACGATCAGAATTATCTGCAAATCCTTTCGCAAATTCACATTTATTTTCCTTTCTTACAAAGCTATCGCCTATAACAAGACCGATTTGATAATAGTCACCATAAAAGTATTCTTGCAACAGAGGCACTATCTTGTTCTTGAATATATTTTTAAAATCATTATTATTATTACATTCTAGAAAATAGCTATGACCTATTTGTTGTTCTCTTCCTTTTAGCCAGATAATACGTTCATTAATAGTTTGAAGGATTGTCTTCAACTCTATTCCTGCAATTTTTTTGTTTAATTCGGGTAAATCGTATTTTGGCATCATCTCGACAAAACTAAATCTGCGACGTAAAGCTGTATCTAGTGCTTCTACGCTTCGATCCGCGGTGTTCATTGTACCTATAATATAGACGTTTGCAGGAACCCCAAATGCTTTGTCTGAGCCATCTGATGTTGGCAATTTAACCCTTATTTCGTTTTTCTCTCCAATTCTCTTGTCTGTTTCAATTAATGTGATTAATTCACCAAAGATTTCAGAAACGTTACCTCTATTTATCTCATCAATTATTAAGACGCAATTATTAGTGATGGAATACTCTATACCTTCAACAGTAGTTTTGCATTTTTGAGCAGTCTCAGCTGTTTCGCAGATTTGTCTAAATATACCCTTCTCGACTTTATAAACAATGTTCCCGTTTTCATCCGTCTTGGGCTTTATGCCTTGAACAAAATCTTCATAACTCATTGACTGATGAAAAGTCGTAAAGACAATGCGCCCTTTCTTCTTTAACTCATCAAAAATCTTCTTTTGTACAGTGCGAGTTAACTCTTTGAGTTTTGTATTTTCTAAGAGAATCTTTAAAGCATACTCTATAGTACTATATGTCTTACCAGTACCTGGAGGACCATATAGAATAAGATTGTGAGGAAGCTGTTCTTCCATATTATTTTCATCTTCCTTTGCATTTTTTTTGTTATTTGTTGATTTGTTTTGATCATTATAACTATCATCAATCTTGCAATTCTTAAAACTATCCCAGAAATCTTCCAAAGCTTTAGTTGGGGCTGCATCATTGAATAGTCCTAGATCTTTTACACTTTTATTATCTATATATATTTTTTTGTTACTCATTATTTCAAGGTTCTCAATCTTGTCACCTTCCCATTTAGCATAAATACTAATATACGTTTTATCCCAGTTTAGATAATTGCAAGCTGCCTTATAACCATTTTTTTGATTGTGTTGAACATTAATACATATTTCTCTTTCATCAAAAACACTCCATTCTTTTATTTGATTCTGAATATCTTCGCCTTTATAACCTTTACCTGTCATTGTTTTATGAATAAAGCCATATTTTGATTCAGGTAGCCATTCTTTACTAGGGTTTTCATCCTTATCATAAGCCACTAATAATTGAAGATGTTCAACAAAGTACTCAAGCACCTTTTTAAAATTTGACAACTCTTGCGACATAAAAATTATAATTTTGGTTTTTATTTTAGCAAAGTTAGAAAATAATTGCCAAAGAAGTTTGATTCTTTTTTTTATTTATGCTTATTTAACAGCATACATGGCTTATTTCAGCTGATGTTTCAATTTCATACCATTTAGGCGGGGTTTCATTCCCCGCCTTTGTTTTTTCTTGGAGGGTGTTTTTTATTGTCGTACATTTGCAGTACAGAAATAGCTGAAACGCTGATGCAAAGGGAGTAAGCAGGCATTAAAAGATACAGTATTATGATTTCATTAATTATTTGGAGCTTCGCTATCATTTCTATCGGACTCTTAGGTTATCATCTGGTGACTCTAGTTATTGAGGTTATCTCTGCAATTGGCGAGGGTATTATGGGAGATAATGGTGGTATCTTTATCTGGATCATCCTCATCGTTGGTGGACTCTTAATGCTGTTGCTATGAATATGAGAAGATCGCGCAGCAGACTGATAGACAAAAGGAACAAGCGGATCTATCGGCTCTATCACAGGTACAGGGCGATAGACAAAGAACTGTGGAAGAAATTCCACGCTCACATAATCGGAATATTAGCGTTTAATAAATCTGAAGACGAATTAGACGAATTCCTGAAGCTGAGAGACGAAGGTGTGAAATTATTCGATACAATATATTATAAGGAGTATAAGAGATGTGTAAAGTATGTAAAAGGAGGGGGGACCTTCTTCTACACCCCCATGAAGAAGAAAGCGAGAAGAAAGCTTTCTTCTCGCTTTCTTCTTCATGGGGGT
>Ga0256407_10011127_pt1 | contig 12502 bp, 8 predicted proteins | sample RumenRJG_04DNA_FD_193489 | JGI IMG/M metagenome (GOLD analysis project Ga0256407, IMG submission 193489) | Bovine rumen microbial communities from Lethbridge, Alberta, Canada - RJG_04 | ecosystem: Host-associated > Mammals > Digestive system > Stomach > Rumen | place: Canada: Alberta | collected... | reverse complement strand
CTTTACAAGACGCAGCCTCAGCATCTGGAGTCTTTCGGCGGGTCCTTCCTCGATAGAAGGAATCCACAACATTACGATTACCACGGACGCCACGGAGAAGAGAATCCGCGAGGCCGTGCGCCAGATCGAGAAGAGAGTAGATGTGATAAAGGCCTTCTTCTATGTCGAGGATCAGCTTGTATACCGCGAGCTGGCGATGTATAAGGTGACTACCGGCAAACTGTTGGAATCCGGAGTCCTGGAATCCCTGCTGTCGAAGTACAACGCCAGGATCGTGGAGATGAACAAGACCTTCACCGTCATCCAGAAGACCGGATACACGGAAGAGACAAAAGCCCTCCACGACGAACTCAAGGATATCGGAGTCCTGCAGTTCGTACGTTCCGGACGTATCGCGATTTCGCGTACGATGCAGGAGCCGGTATTCAAATTCCTGCAGAAGAGAGAAAGAGAAAAAGAAAAAATCAATAAATCATAAGAATTATGGCAAAAATCAATTTTGGCGGAGTTGACGAGAACGTAGTCACTCGCGAAGAATTCACACTCGAACACGCACGCGAAGTCCTCAAGGACGAGGTTATCGCAGTCATCGGTTATGGCGTCCAGGGTCCTGGCCAGGCCATGAACCTGCGCGACAATGGTTTCAACGTAATCGTCGGCCAGCGTAAAGGCAAGACCTACGACAAGGCTGTCGCTGACGGCTGGGTTCCGGGTGAGACCTTATTCGAGATTGAAGAAGCATGCGAGCGCGGTACAATTATCCAGTATCTCGTTTCAGACGCTGCCCAGATAGCAGTATGGCCTACCGTCAAGAAGCATCTTACCGCAGGCAAGGCTCTCTACTTCTCCCACGGCTTCGGAATCACCTACAACGACCGCACCGGCATCGTTCCACCGAAGGATGTCGATGTAATCATGGTCGCCCCTAAGGGCTCAGGTACATCCCTCCGCCGCCTCTTCCTCCAGGGCAAGGGTGTCAACTCTTCATTTGCAGTATATCAGGACGCTACGGGCCGCGCACTCGAGCGCACTCTCGCCCTCGGTATCGGCGTCGGCTCAGGCTACCTCTTCGAGACCGACTTCAAGCGCGAGGTCTATTCTGACCTTACCGGCGAGCGTGGTACCCTCATGGGAGCTATCCAGGGCATCCTTCTCGCCCAGTACGAGACTCTCCGCGAGCATGGTCATACTCCTTCAGAGGCCTTCAACGAGACCGTAGAGGAGCTCACCCAGTCCCTCATGCCTCTCTTCGCTGAGAAAGGAATGGACTGGATGTATGCCAACTGCTCTACCACGGCACAGAGAGGCGCCCTCGACTGGATGGGACCTTTCCACGATGCTACCAAGCCTGTATTCGAGAAGCTCTACCAGAGCGTGGCAAGCGGCAACGAGGCCCAGATTTCAATCGACGCCAACTCTAAGCCGGGCTACCGCGAAGGTCTCGAGAAAGAGCTCAAGGCCCTTCGTGACAGCGAGCTCTGGAGAACAGGAGCCGCCGTACGTGCACTTCGTCCAGGTAAATAACAGTTATTCCTATGAGCGATAGAGTCTATATCTTCGATACCACCCTGCGCGACGGGGAACAGGTACCGGGCTGCCAGCTTAACACAGTCGAGAAGATCCAGGTTGCAAAATCCCTGGAGACTCTCGGCGTGGACGTAATCGAGGCGGGCTTTCCGGTTTCCAGCCCTGGAGACTTCAACTCCGTTGTAGAGATCTCCAAGGCTGTGACCTGGCCTACGATCTGCGCTCTTACAAGAGCGGTCGAGAAGGACATCGACGTTGCCGCAGAGGCCCTTAAATACGCAAAGAGGGGCCGTATCCACACCGGCATCGGTACTTCAGACTCGCATATCCGGTACAAATTCAACTCCACCCGGGAGGAAATTCTCGAAAGGGCGGTACGCGCGGTGAAATATGCCAAGAAATATGTTGAAGATGTGGAATTCTACGCCGAGGATGCCGGACGTACCGACAATGAATTCCTCGCCAGAGTAGTCGAAGCCGTGATCAAGGCCGGAGCTACCGTGGTGAACATCCCGGATACGACCGGATACTGTCTTCCTGAGGAATATGGAGCCAAGATCAAGTATCTCTGCGACCATGTCGCCGGAATCGAGAACGCCGTCATCTCCACCCACTGCCACAACGACCTGGGCATGGCCACGGCCAACACAATGGCCGGACTGATGAACGGAGCGCGCCAGTGTGAGGTCACTATCAACGGCATCGGTGAAAGGGCCGGCAACACTGCCCTCGAAGAGATCGCCATGATCCTCAAGTCGCACAAGGAACTCGCCCTCGACACCAATATCAACACCAAGAGGATATACCCTCTCAGCCGTCAGGTATCGAGTCTTATGAACATGCCGGTGCAGCCCAACAAGGCCATCGTCGGAAAGAACGCCTTCGCGCACTCTTCCGGCATCCACCAGGACGGCGTGCTCAAGAATGCGACGACTTACGAGATCATCGACCCGAACGACATCGGACTCGACACCAATTCGATCGTACTTACAGCCCGCAGCGGTCATGCTGCCCTGAAGTACCGCCTCGAGGCTCTCGGAGTGCATCTCAGCGAAGATAAACTGGACAAAGTCTATAAAGAATTCCTGAAACTCGCCGACAAGAAAAAGGAAATCCACGATGACGACATCCTGATGCTCGCGGGCACCGACTGGACCCGCAGCCGCCACATTAAGGTCGACTGGCTCCAGGCCACCAGCGGTATCGGCATGAAGCCGGTAGCATCGATCGGACTGGACATCGCGGGAGAGAAATTCGAGGCGGCCGCTACCGGAAACGGTCCTGTGGACGCAGCCATCAATGCTCTCCGCAAGATAATCAAGCGCCAGATCACGATCAACGAATTCACTATCCAGGGAGTCACCAAGGGCGCTGACGACTGCTGCAAGGTACATATGCAGGTCGAGCACGAAGGTACTCTCTACTACGGATTCGGAACCAGCACGGATATAGTCACCGCCTCCATAGAGGCCTACGTGGACTGCATCAATAAATTCACTAAATAGTAAATGAACACTCTATTCGACAAAATATGGGACTCGCACGTCGTTGACCTCATCAAGGACGGCCCGACCCAGCTCTATATAGACCGCCTCTACTGCCACGAGGTGACAAGCCCGCAGGCCTTCGAGGGTCTCCGCCGCCGCGGAATCCGCTGCCTCAGACCTGAGAAGATCTACTGCATGCCGGACCATAACACACCGACCCACGACCAGGACAAGCCGATCGAGGATCCGGTCTCAAAGAAACAGGTGGACACGCTGGCCGCGAATACCGCGGAATTCGGCCTCACCCACTTCGGAATGATGGACCCGAGGAACGGTATCATCCATGTCGTCGGCCCTGAGAGAGGCCTCTCGCTGCCGGGAATGACGATAGTCTGCGGCGACTCGCATACCTCCACCCACGGAGCCGTAGGAGCCCTCGCTTTCGGTATCGGAACCAGCGAAGTGGAGATGGTCATGGCCTCGCAGTGCATACTCCAGCAGAAGCCTAAGTCGATGAGGATCCGCGTCGAGGGACAGCTAGGGCCATGCGTAACCGCGAAGGATGTCGCTCTCTTCCTGATGGAAAAGCTTACCACCAGCGGCGCTACGGGATATTTCGTCGAATATGCAGGTTCAGCAGTCCGCAGCCTCACGATGGAAGGCCGCCTTACCCTCTGCAACCTCTCGATAGAGATGGGAGCCCGAGGCGGATTCATCGCTCCTGACGAGACTACTTTCGCCTACCTCAAGGGCCGCGAGAACGCCCCTAAGGGAGAAGACTGGGACAAAGCCGTCGAGTATTGGAAGACGCTCAAGAGCGGCGACGACGCCGTGTTCGACAAGGAGCTTGTATTCGACGCGGCCGAGATCCAGCCGATGATCACCTACGGCACCAACCCTGGAATGGGAATGGCCATAACCGGCAGCATCCCGACTCTCGAGGCGATTGGTGAAGAAGGTGGTGAATCCTTCCGCAAGTCGCTGAAATACATGGGCTTCAAGCCAGGGGAGAAACTTCTCGGCAAGAAGATCGACTATGTGTTTCTCGGCGCCTGCACCAACGGCCGTATCGAGGATTTCCGCGCCTTCGCTTCGATCGCGAAGGGCCGCAAGAAGGCCGATAACGTGACTGCATGGCTGGTCCCTGGCTCATGGGAAGTGCTCCGCCAGATACGCGAGGAAGGGCTCGACAAGGTGCTGGAGGCCGCCGGCTTCGCAATCCGCCAGCCCGGATGCTCTGCCTGCCTGGCCATGAACGATGACAAGATTCCGGCAGGAAAGTATAGCGTTTCGACCAGTAACCGTAACTTCGAGGGACGCCAGGGCCCCGGAGCAAGGACCATCCTGGCAAGCCCGCTGGTTGCCGCGGCAGCTGCCGTCACCGGCGTAATAACCGATCCGAGAACCCTGTAAACACGAATAGGATGAAACAGAAATTCAATATAATCGAAAGTTCATGCATCCCTCTCCCCCTGGAGAACGTGGATACAGACCAGATAATCCCGGCACGTTTCCTCAAGGCTACCACGAGGGACGAGGCTTTCTTCGGAGAGAACCTCTTCCGCGACTGGCGTTACCGTCCGGACGGGACTCCGATCGAGGGTTTCGTGCTCAATGATCCGCGCTATAGCGGAGATATCCTCGTCGCAGGAAAGAACTTCGGTTCGGGTTCCAGCCGCGAGCATGCCGCATGGGCTATCGCAGGATATGGCTTCAAGGTGGTGATTTCCAGCTTCTTCGCCGATATCCACAAAAACAATGAACTTAACAATTTCGTACTGCCGGTAACGGTATCCGAGGATTTCCTCGCAGAACTTTTCGAGACAATCGCAGCCGATCCGAAGGCAAAGGTGAGAGTTGACGTCCCGGCACAGACCGTGACCAACCTTGCCACCGGAAGAACCGAATCCTTCGAGCTGAATGGCTATAAGAAATACTGCCTGATGAACGCTCTGGACGATATCGACTATCTGCTGGAGCAGAAGGCCAAAATCGAAGCGTACGAGAAAAAAAGCATATGATTGAGATAATGGACACAACCCTCCGTGACGGAGAGCAGACTGCCGGGGTTTCGTTCAATGCGGACGAAAAGCTGGCCATAACCCGTCTGTTGCTGGAGGAACTGAAAGTCAACAGAATCGAAGTGTGCTCCGCAAGGGTATCCAGCGGCGAGCACGAGGCCTTCGCGAAGATATGCGAATGGGCCTCGACCTGCGGCCATCTGGACCAGGTGGAAGCCCTCGGCTTCGTCGACAACGGTCTGTCGATAGACTGGATCGCTTCGGCGGGCGGCCGCGTCATGAATCTGCTGACCAAGGGGTCCCTGCGCCATGTTACCTGCCAGCTGCACAAGACTCCGCAGGAGCATCGGGATGACATACTCAAAAACATCGCGATGGCAAAGGCAAAAGGCCTGGAGGTGAATGTCTATCTCGAAGACTGGTCCAACGGCATGATCGATTCCCCGGATTATGTCCATTTCCTCATGGAAGGCCTGAAGGACGCCCCGGTCCGCAGGATCATGCTTCCGGACACTCTGGGAATCCTTAATCCGGACCAGACCGCAGAGTTCTGCCGTTCGATGGTGGAGCGCTGGCCTGACCTGCATTTCGACTTCCATGCCCATAACGACTATGACCTCGCGGCCGCCAATGCCTACGAGGCCGTCAAGGCCGGGGTCAAGGGTCTCCACACGACAGTCAACGGCCTCGGAGAGCGTACCGGCAACCTGCCGGTCTCCAGCCTCGTGGGCATCCTGAACGACCATCTGAAGATCGGAAACTCTCTCGACGAACGCAAGCTCATGCATGTCTGCCGCTATGTCGAGACAATCTCCGGTGTCCGGATCCCTTCCAACAAACCACTGGTCGGAGAATTCGTCTTTACCCAGACCAGCGGGGTCCATGCCGACGGCGACAAGAAAGGCGGTCTTTACCAGAACGCCCTCATGCCGGAGAGATTCGGCCGCCACAGGCATTACGCCCTGGGCAAGACCAGCGGCAAGGCCAATATCGTAAAGAACCTGGAGCAGATGGGAATAAGCCTTACGGCCGAGCAGATGAAGCTCGTGACGGAAAGGGTCGTGGAACTCGGCGACAAGAAGGAGAGCCTCAGCCCGGAGGATCTTCCATTCATCATTGCAGACGTGCTTAAAGGAGATTTCTCGGCTGCGCGCGAGAATATCCGCATTGTGAATTATAATCTTCAGTTGACCCGTGGCATGAGGCCCCTGGCTAATCTAAGACTTAACATCTGTGGTAACGAGTACGAGGAATCCGCCGCCGGTGACGGACAGTATGATGCCTTTATGAAGGCTCTCTGGAAAATCTATGACCGTCTCGGAAAACAGCATCCAAAGCTTACCGATTATGTAGTTAAAATTCCCCCAGGAGGCAAGACGGACGCCCTTGTAGAAACCACGATTTCCTGGGACCTCAACGGCCGCGGCTTCAAGACGAGAGGAATCGATTCCGACCAGACTGAAGCGGCGATCAAGGCCACGATGAAGATGCTTAACATGATAGAAATTTAAAAACATATTTATGAAACTCAGAATAGCTAAACTCCCCGGCGACGGAATCGGTCCGGAGGTTGTCGAGCAGGCCGTAAAGGCCGTAGATGCAGTATGCCGCAAGTTCGGCCATGAAGTCGAGTACACCTTCGGCTATGTCGGAGCGTGTGCGATCGACCGTTTCGGCAATGCCTATCCGGAGGAAACCCACGCCATCTGCATGGCCAGCGACGCAGTGCTTTTCGGCGCTGTGGGCGACCCTAAATATGACAATAATCCGACAGCGCCGGTACGTCCGGAGCAGGGACTGCTCGCAATCCGCAAGCAGCTCGGACTCTATGCAAACCTCCGCCCTGTCGAGACCTTCAAGGGCCTGGTGGACAAGTCCCCTCTGAAGAAGGAGCTGGTCGACGGAGCCGATTTCCTCTGCATCCGCGAGCTGACCGGAGGCATGTACTTCGGCGAGAAGGGCCGCAAGGACAACGGCGACACCGCTTATGATACATGTATCTACAGCCGAAATGAGGTTGAGCGAATCCTGAAGCTGGCGTTCGAGTATGCAATGCGCCGCCGCAAGCACCTGACGGTCGTGGACAAGGCCAATGTGCTCGAGTCGTCGAGACTCTGGAGGCAGGTCGCCAAGGAGATGGAGCCGCAGTATCCGGAGGTCCAGGTCGATTATATGTTCGTTGACAATGCCGCCATGCAGCTGATCCGCTGTCCTAAGTTCTTCGATGTCATGGTGACTGAGAATACTTTCGGCGATATCCTTACGGACGAGGCCAGCTGTATCTCCGGTTCCATGGGTCTTCTCGCTTCCGCGTCTGTCGGAGCCCATACCAGCCTGTTCGAGCCTATCCATGGTTCTTATCCTCAGGCTGCCGGAAAGAATATCGCGAATCCTGTCGCAGCGATACTGTCCGCCGCAATGATGTTCGAGTATGCTTTCGGGCTGATGGAGGAGGGCAAGGCTATCCGCAAGGCCGTAGCCGCTTCAATCGATGCCGGTGCCGTGACCGAGGACCTCGCCGGAGACGGCAAGGCTCTGAGTACTTCGGAGGTAGGAGACTGGATTGCTTCAAGAATCTAAAAATCAATTAAATATGTCAGAAATCAATTGGGATAAACTTGGCTTTGATGCCTACAGGACCCGTACCGTAGTTCTTTCCCACTACAAAGATGGCAAGTGGTCGCCTGTCGAAACGACAGAAAACTTCTCATTCACTCTTGACCCGTTCGCCCAGGTCTTCCATTATGCGATTTCCTGCTTCGAGGGTCTGAAGACCTTCCGCCAGAAAGACGGACGTATAGCTATATTCCGCCCGGACCAGAATGCAGCCCGTATGCAGCGTACCGCCAAATTCCTCGGTATCCCGGCTCCGGACAAGGACCTCTTCATCAAGATGTGCACTCTCTGCGTCCAGAATAACCTCGAGTTCCTGCCGCCTTACGGCCACCAGGCTTCCCTCTATCTCCGTCCTATGCTTTTCGGAGTTCATCCTCAGATGCAGCTGGTACCATATCCGGAGGCTTATTTCGCAGTCATCTGCGCGCCTGCGGGCTCATATTATGGAGAGCATCTGAAATCGTTCGCCGGCGTGATTCCGGGCAACTATGACCGCGCTGCGCCTAAGGGTTCCGGAAGCTACAAGATCGGAGCCAACTATGCCGCTACTTTCAAGCCTTACAAGACTGCCCATGACCAGGGCTATACCGAGCTGCTTTATCTGAACTCAGGTACAAGGGAGTTCATCGACGAGTTCGGTTCGTCCAATTTCTTTGCGATCAAGGGCAACAAGTATATTACGCCGCTTTCCGACAGCGTCCTCCCTTCCATAACCAACAAGACCCTGCAGGAAGTGGCTGCGGATTTTGGTATGGAAGTGGAGAAACGCCCGGTAAGGGTCGAGGAGCTCGCTGATTTCGATGAGGCTGCAGCCTGCGGAACCGCAGTTGTCATCACTCCTATGTCCCATATCGACATCAAGCCAGTCCTCGAGGAGGACAAGGTCGAGAAGTCGTATCGCTTCATGCCGGACGGAGTCGTAGGCGAAGTCTGCACGAAACTGTACAAACGCATTACCGGCATCCAGTTCGGAGAGCTTGAAGATACGCACGGATGGTGCTATCATATCGAGGAAAAATAAGGACCGGTTTCAGTCTGTAACCTGTTTTTAGAGCGTCGGCATCCAGCCGGCGCTTTAAATTTTTTATTTCCTTTGTCATTCTACTCGGTTTTGATATATTTGCACCGCAAAAAAACTTGAATTTAGGGCGACTTGGAAACCTCCCTTCTTGCGATTTGTAACCAGACACGCACTTACTCTAATACATTTTTAACAAAAACAGTCATGAAAAGAACACTTTTAGCAATTTTAGCTGCCGTTTCCTTACTCGCAGCCAGTTGCAGCAAGGAGTATGACGACTCCGCATTGAAAAAGAAGGTCAATGACCTAGAGGCCCGGGTCTCGGCGCTCGAAGCATTGAACACCACAGTGGCCGGTATCAGCGACATCGTAACCGCTTTGAGCCAGAAAGACTATGTCACCGGGGTAATCGAAGTCAAAGATAACAAGGGAAATGTCATCGGATACTCCATCACTTTCTCCAAGTCGAATACTGTCACCATTTACCATGGAGAGAAAGGTGAAGCCGGCCCACAGGGTCCGCAGGGTGAGACCGGAAGCGTAGGCGCAACTCCGTCCATAGGAGTCACGCTCGGAGAGGACGGCCTCTACTACTGGACCGTCGAAGGCGAGCTTCTGAAAGATGCTGAAGGCAATCCTGTCGCCTGCACGGCCGCCGCTCCTACATTCAAGATCGAAGATGGTTCATGGTGGATCTCATATGACGGCCAGAGCTGGACGGAAATCGGACTTATCTCAGACACCGGCACCACCGTCGACGTCGACAACAGCAACGAGGATTATGTCCTCATTACCATCAACGGAACCGAAGTCCGCATCCCTAAAGAAAAACCATTCTCCCTCAATCTCATTTATGGCGGAGACATCAACTCTGTCGGCGCATCCGCATACGCCACAATAGGAGTAGAATATGAGATCATCGGAGCCGGCGAGAATGACGACGTGACCGTAGATATCCTCAACACCACCGCCGGAATCACCGCCCAGGTTGCCAAGATCGACAACCTCCACGGTATAATTGCAATCAACACATCAGACGTAGTCGACGGCAAGATCTTCGTATATGCCGACAACAATAAGGGCAAGACCAACATCAAGTCAGTCACTCTCGAGGCCGGACAGATCTCCGAAATAGCCCCAGTAGCCCAGATCGAGCCTGACGGAGGCGAGTTCGGCATCACCGTCGAGACCAACTACGAGGCTGTAGCGGCAGTCCCTGACGGAATCGACTGGATCCATGTTTCCGCAAAAAGCAAAGCCGGCGAGGGCAACTATTGCGACCATTTCTTTGTCGGCGAGAAGACAAAGGGCACCAAAACCTATGAATATACTGCCGTTGTAGATCCGAACGCGACTTCCGGCTACCGTTTCTCCAACGTCGGAATAATCGATTTCGCTTCAGGCAATGTCCTCAAGCTTATCGATGTAGTCCAGAAGCCTTCCGAGGGAGTGACCAATCTCGCTTCTATCGGCAATCTTCCTGACAACACCAAAATTTCCGTAAACGGAGCAGTCGTGCTGGCCGCAGGCAAGAGTGACGCTGTAATTTCAGACGGGCTCAATACTATCCATATCTTGTCCATGAAGACTCTTGCCGTGGGCGACAGCGTGTCTTTCATCGGCGTCAAGATGAGCAACGAGAAAGCTATGGCTCCATATATCGTAGCTTCCGGACTGAATGTCCTGAAGCAGGGCGTCGCAACTCCTGACACTCCGTGGAGATATATCGTCTATGCCCAGAACTATTATATAACCAATACCGGCACGACGGCTCTTCTCCAGAAGGACGACGAAGGATTCTTCTTCTATGCCCCTATGAGATTCGTCGTGCGCATCGAGACCCCGCTCGAGAGTCTCAACCTTGATTCGTATGTAGGAAAATATGTCACTCTCAAGGGTTATATGGATGAGGTCGAGATGGGCGATTTCAACTGGGATACATTCAATTTCGATTTCGACTACAGTTTCATCGTAAACTCGGTAGAGGAAGTCAAGTTCGTGAAGAAGGACAACTGGTCTGTCAGATATGATGGAAGAAGCGACGAGCATCCGGGTTATCCGGAGGCCTTCTATGCCACAGTTACCGGCGGAGATACCGAGCGCTATGCATATACAATCTTCACGGACAAGAAGCTCAAGGAGTTCCCTGTAGAGACTGAGGCCGGCGTCTATGGAGCAATCATGGCCGCTGACGACATCCAGTATGGTCTGTCGGCTTATGCTCTGGGCCACAGCAAGGAGGAGATCTACGAAGCGTTTACCTACGTAGGAAGCACTCCTAACTTCTACTCCAAGTTTGAGCCGGGCATCTACTATGTAGCTATAGGCGGTGTCGATGCTGACGGTTATGCAACCGGATCATATGCAATCTCCCAGTTCGAGATCGAGGATCCTCACGTGGCAGGAACATACGACGCTTTCCTCGGTACATGGAAATACACTACTGTGCTGGGAGACAGCCAGAAATGGGTGATCAGCGAGAAAGAGGCCGGCAAGAGCTATTACCTCTGCATCGATGGAGTTTCTACGGAAAGCGGCAATCTCCCCGTACTCTCTTACGACAAGGAGAACGGCACTGCCGTGCTCGAAATGCAGGAGCTCGGAGAATATGAGAAAGACGGAAAGACATATCTTGAGAGGGTCGGAACGCTCTACACCTTCGACGACGTGGAGTACTACGACAACAGCCGATACATGGGAGACAACACCCTGGTCTTCACGGCAAGGATGCTCAATGACGGCACCGTCGACATTGTCCCTGGCGAGGATACTTCGTCTCCGCTCGAAGGTTTTGCAATCATGACCGGAGACAAGGAAGACTCTTACGACTGCAACATCGTAGGCTCCATCTCCGCTATGCCTGGAGTCCTCGGCGAGTATAAGGCTCCCGCAGCAGCCAGAAAGACCGTTCTCGCCAAAGGAGACAGGGATTCCCGCAAAGCCGCTTCAAAGATCAAATCTGATAAAAAAATGTCATTCTACAATTTCAGATAATGGCCCTGACACGCATATATGGCGCTATCCGTTTGAAATAAAACGAGATACGCTTTCAATATGTAACTTATAATTAAGCGCCGGCAACATGTCGGCGCTTAATATTTATACGATTTTCTTTGCATTATTCTTACCTTTTGATATATTTGTATCATAACTCGCTGATTAATAGGGGTTACACTGGATTTCGGCAGGTTACAAATTGTAAGCAAAATTTACTTACTCAATAAAAATTATAATCTTATTTAGTCATGAAAAAAACAATTTGGGCAATTTTGACTGCTGTAGCTTTATTTGCAGTCGGTTGCAACAAAGAGTATGACGACTCCGCATTGGTTAAGAAAGTCAATGACCTCGAAGGAAGAGTCTCTGCTCTTGAATCTCTCAACACAACCGTATCCGGAATCAGCGCCCTCGTGAGTGCTCTGAACGAGAAAGACTATGTGACTGGTGTCATAGATGTGAAGGATAAGGATGGCAATGTTATCGGATATACTCTCACTTTCAAAAACGGTAGTAAGGATGTCACCATATATAATGGAGAGAAGGGAGCTACTGGAGAGCAGGGCCCTCAGGGCGAAGTCGGACCTACCGGTCCTATTCCTTCTATCGGTGTCCAGCTCGGTGAAGACGGCGTATATTACTGGGTAGTCGAAGGCGAACTCGTAAAGGATGCTGAAGGCAACCCTATCCCATGCACCCAGGTGGTCCCTACCTTCAAAATTGAAGACGGTTCATGGTGGATCTCATATGACGGCCAGAACTGGACCAAGCTCGGACTTATCTCCGATACCGGTACTACCGTCGAGGTCGACAACAGCAATGAGGATTATGTT
>Ga0256407_10011126_pt1 | contig 12503 bp, 10 predicted proteins | sample RumenRJG_04DNA_FD_193489 | JGI IMG/M metagenome (GOLD analysis project Ga0256407, IMG submission 193489) | Bovine rumen microbial communities from Lethbridge, Alberta, Canada - RJG_04 | ecosystem: Host-associated > Mammals > Digestive system > Stomach > Rumen | place: Canada: Alberta... | reverse complement strand
ATCCCCATTTTAATTACTAAATAATTATAAATATTTTATTTGTTTAAATTTTTGAATAATTTATTTAATATTTAATTTTTTATTAATTTTTCCCATCTAACTTTGATTATTTCAATTATATATTTAAATATGCATATATTTTATTTTTATATCCAATTATTTTTTTCTTTAATTATTAATTATTAACATTTAAATAAAATTTGATTTTATTTAAAAATAATTTTTTATAAACATTTCATTAATTCAAAAAAATAAGAAATCAATTTTTTTATTATATAATAATCATATAAATTTGTTAAAAATATCATCTTGATTAATATTTTATGAATATTATAAATCTTTATATGATTTTCATTTTATTTAAATAAAATTAATATGAACAATAATGAAAAAATTAAAGTTTATGGTCCAAAATACAAAGAATTTCCAAATGATGATGAAAAAGGATTTATATCTATAGACAAAAATAATTTAAAAAATTTATTTGAATTTGCAAACTTTAAAAAAGAAAAAACCAAACAAGATTTGATTTATATACAAAAAATTGCAAAAAATATAGTAAAAGAAATTTTTGAGATTTTTCCAACTGAAAAACTTCACATTTGTGCAAAATTATTAAATTTTCCAGAAAAAATTTATAAAGATGAAACAAATAAAGATAATCCTAAGATTTATTTTGAAAAATATACTTATGTTTCTATGAATTTTAGTGGAACTCTTATATATATGGATAATTTAAAATTAAAAGGAAGAGAAATTTATCAATCATATTCTTTTAGAAATGAAATTTTAGGACAAGAAATTGCATTTAATTTAGGTAAATTAGTTTATTTTTTATTAAATGGAGTTCAATATTCTACAAATAGTCAAATGTATAAAAAAAATAATCCTAGAGTTTTTCAAAATTTTTTTAATTTAACTTTAAAAAATTTTACAATTATTAAATCACCAAATGATATTAAGTTAATTGATTTTATTTCATTTAATAGTAAACAAATTGAAAAAATATTAAGTAAAGATGTTATTAATGAATCTTCAGATATATCTTCAGATATGATGGGTTGGAATTTTAATAATTTTTGTGAAAATAAAGAAAAATCTAATGAAATTATGTTTCATTTTTATTTTGGCAAAGGATGTATAGAAAATTGTTTTTCGATTATTCCATATAAAAAAAGGAAAAATTATGAAAATAACTTTGAAATAAATGAAAAAACAATGAATGATATAATGGAAGAATTAAATAAAAAAGTTGATGATATTTCTATAAACTATTTAGAAAAAAATAATATTTTTAATAATAATATTGAATAAATAAAAATAATTTTTTTATTTTTTTATATTATATATTTATTATAAATTTTATAATTATTTCATTCAGATTTAATATGAATTAATTTTTTATTATCTATATCACAGAATAATATAAAAAATATGAAAATTAATATAATAATAATAATACAAATTATTAAAATAAATTTAATAAGCCAAATAGGATGATTAATTCCAAATCTTAGAAATATATCATTAAAAAAATTTCCTGTAATATAAATTAAATTATCAATATTATTAATTAATTCTCTTATTTCTTTTTCAGTTTTTTCAAAATCAATTAAATTTAAATCAAAATCCTTATTATGAATATAATATTTTGAATTAACATAATCATATATTACAATTTTGATTTTTCCATTTAATTGTTTTATTTTAAAAAAATTTGCAATTTCTATTTCTTCATTTATTTCTGCATAACCAAAAACAAATTTCCTATTATCAAATGAAATTTTTTTAAATTGATTTTGAATAAATTCAATTTGTTTTAAATTATTTTTTTCATAAAATAATAATATTAAAATTCTAGGATTTTTTTGAATAATTTGAATTAAATTTACATCAATTTCATTAATAATTGGAAATATATTATAATTTAAAAACTCTTTTATTTCACTACAATTCCCATTCCAAATAAATTCAACATTCATTCCATCAAAATCAAATTTTATTTTTTCATTATATTTTTCATTATTATCAATAATTTTAATACCAAAATAAAAATTTAATAAAAAATCTTTATTAGCAAGCATTGAAATACAGGAAATAAATTCATTATTTTTTTCTTTATATTCAACAATAGGAGAAAAAGTACCATAATCATTATAAAATTCTAATTCATTTTTAATTTTAATTAAAGGATTATTTGATATTTTTTCTAAAAATTCTAATAATGGTATTAATTCTTTTATAAGTTCTGTTTTAAATTCATTCTTTTTGATATAAATTTTAATTGTTGGAAATTTATTTATATTAAATGAATTACATATTTCTTTTTTATCACAATTTATTTTTAAAAATTTAAAATTTTTAATTATTTTATATTGACTTGCTTTATCAAAAATTTGAATAAATTTTTGACAATTACCACACCAATATTGATAAAACAATACAATAATATAATCAAAATTTTGAATATAATTTAATAATTCATTTATATTTTGTATTTCAATTGATTTTATTTTCTTATATTTTGATAATTTTGTTATATTTTTATTTTTTGGATATTTAATAGACAAAACATATGAAAAAAATTGAAATAAGTAAAACAAATAAAAAAATTTTTTTTTCATATATTAATTAAAATATAATTAAATTTTATTATATTAATTTAATTCAAAAATTTTAATTAAAAGAAATTTCATACATAAATTTCCATTTTTTTCCAGTTATTAAAAAATTATTTTTTTCACTATTATAAGCAATTCCATTAAGTACATTTCCAGAATTATAATTTCTTGAATTTAAAATTCCATTTTTCATTTCATAATCAATTATTTTTCCTAAATCATAAATTTTATCAACTAAACCATTTTTTAAATTAACTTTAGCAATTTTATCTTCATAATAAATATTAACATAAACAAATCCATTTGCATAAATTAAATCATTTAATTGATATAAAAATTCTCCATTATTTTTCTTTACAAAAATTTTAGAAATAACTTTTAAATTATTATTACAATCTAATCTATAAATTTTTTCACTTCCATCAGTTGCTAATAATTCATTTTTTTTATCTGAATTACTTAATCCCCATCCTTCTCTCATTTTATTATCAAGATTTATTTCTTCAATTAAATTTAAATTTAAATCATATTTTAAAATTATATTTTCTCTCCAAGTTAATTGATATATATAATTTCCACATTGTGATATTCCTTCACCAAAATAATTTGATTTTAAATTTGTTTTTTTTATCATTTTTAATGAAGGATATTCTAATTCAATTATTGATGATTCATAATATAATCCACCACTTTCAAATATTGATTTATGGTCTTTTGAAAAAAATAATCCTTGAGTATATGTTTTATTATCATTTTTTCTATCTAATATTTTTTCTAAAATGAAATCTTCTGTTTTAAAAATTGGTTTTATTATTTCTTTTTTTATATCATTTTCTTTTTCATTTTCTTTTTCTTTTTCTTTATCATTATTTATATCTGGAGAAATAATGTTAATCGGAGTTTTTATTAGTTTTATTGTCCTATGACATATTATTAAACAACAAAATAATAATCCTATCATAATTAATCCATGCTTCATTTTTTTTTTTTGAAAATTAAAAAATAAAATAAATAATTAATAATTATATTAAAAAAATTTAAATATGATATTATAATCATATAAAATTTAATCATATATAATGTAAAACTTATTTATATAGAATATAAAGATTAAGAAATTTTAAGTAAAGAATATGATTTTTTCAAAATAGGATTTTTTTTTTTTAAATAAGATTTAGTCAAACAATTTGTACTAGCACTTAAGTTAACAGCATTAAAATTTGAATTATTATATGATTTTTTTAATGAATCTTTGAATGAATCATATCTTTGAGAAATTATTCCTTTTGAAATTTTTTTAATTGGAAATAAAATAAAATTATCATTATTAAATTTATTTTTTATTTTATTAAATTTAGTTTCTAAATTATATATTTTATCCAAATTTAAAATAGGTAATAAATTTTTAATAACAATAATAATTATAAGATATTTTTGTTCAGGATTTAATTTTTCAAAATCACAAGTTTTAAAATCATCTACATTAACATATAATTCTTTAATTGTTGAAAAATTATTATCATTATAAATTTTTTCTAAAGTCTCATTTAAAATATTAATTAAATTAGAATATTGATTATATATACTATCTAATCTATCTTGTAAAGTTTTATATTTATTTCTATAATTTTCTAATTCTTTTTGATAATATAATATTTCTTTTTGAGAAGAAATTGATTTTGAATCATAAATACTATGATTAATTGGACTATTATTTAATTTATTTTTTTTATTATAAAAATCTAAACCAAAATTTTGATTTATTTTAATTGAATTTCTTGATTCTTCATTAAAATTTAATTTTAAATTAATTTTTGAAATATCATTTTTATTTGAAAGTACTTTTATTATATCTGTATATTTTTTATTTTTTTTTATTAATTTTTTTTCTATTTCTGAATGAATTTTAACATCATTTTTATAACCTAATAAAATCTTATCTAAATGATCTCTTTGTTTTAATAAATCTTCTATTTGAAAAGATTGATATTCTAATTCATTCATTAATCCTTTTTGATTTAATATATTTAATTTTTCTTTTAATATTCCATTATTAGTTCTATCTAATTGAATTTCTTCTTTTCCATTTTTTATTAAATTTAACATTTTTTTTTTTGTTTCATCCATTTTTTTTTCAAATTCAACTTCTTTTATTAACATTCTTTTTTTTTCTTCTTCTTCAAAAGTTTTAATTATATTTTCCAATTGTAAAATTTTTTGATACATTAATTCATTTAATTTTACTACTTTTGTTGCATTTTCAATTTTAATTTCATTTGATTCATTAAAATATTTTACTTGATTAACATCTTTTTCATATTGAATATCAATTTTTGAAATATATTGTTCATGTTTAATTTTTAAATTTTGAATTGCTTCTTTTAATTGTAATATTTCTTCATTTTTATTATCCAACATATTTCTTAGTTCTTTTAAGTCAGAACCTTTTGATATAATTAAATTATATTTCTTTTGTAATAATGAATAATCACTTTCTAAATTCATATTTAATTCTTCTAAATATTTAATATAATTTTTCATTTCTTTTATTTCTTTTTCATTATTTTGATTTTGAATTTCTAAATTTGTTATTTTTACTTTATATAATTCCATCAAATAATAATAATTTATTAATTAAATTAAGAAAAAATTATAATTAAAATAGATATAAATAAAAAATAAAAAAAAAAAAAAATGTTTTCAGTTCAATCATCTGATTTAGAATATTTATCATTATCAAAAAATAAATTTCCTCATTTATGTTGGATTTCAAATAGTTCTGATGGTTCAAGTTCATTAATTCAAATAGATTCATCATCAAAAAATGAAAAAGCTCAAAAAGAAAATTTAAAAAATCAAATTATTTCAAATTCTTCATCAATAATAGATCAAAATGCATCTTTTCAAATTAATAATAATGATACTTTAGATTTAAGTGAAAATGTCCAATTAAATTCAATAGTTATGACAGAATGGGGACCTTCAAAAATTACATATATAAATAAAGAACAACAAATTGTTAAATTAAAAATTGAAGATTCAGAAATTGAATATCCTTTTGAAGCTTTAAATCCTTTTCTTTCAATTTATATTTGTATTATTCATGGAAATAATATTAAATGGTCTTTAATTAAAATTTCTTTAAATGAAACTTGTTATTCAATTAAAAATAAAATTGGGAAAATGCTTAATGTTCATCCTAGTAGAGTTATTTTAATTTATAATCAAAAAAAAATTACTGATTATAATATTAGTATATTTAATTTATCTCTTTATGAAAAAGCAGAATTTCTTTCTGTTATAAGAGAACCTGTTGAATATTGTAGATTTAGATTTAAAAATTGTGATAAAAAAAATTTTAATTCTAAATTTAATTCTATTTTAGTTAAAACAAATATGAATGTTTTAATTACTGGAATTGCTTTTTATAAAAATGAATTAAATGAAATTTATTATGAATTAATTATTAAAGATAATAATAAAAATATTATATATGAAGATGATAATATTTTTGTTTCTAAAAAAAATGAAAAAGATGATAATTCAAAAAAAGAAAATTATATGGAAAAATATAATTTAAATAAAGATATTATTTTTGAAAGAAATAAAATATATGAAATACAACAAAATTTTACTACTAATATTAAAGAACAATATTATGGAAATCAACCATTTGATAATTATGCAGATGAAAATGGTGTTATTTTTACTTTTTATAAAACAGAAATGAATGGGGAAAATATAATAGAAAATTCAACTCAAATTGATCAAGGATTAATTCCAGGAATTTATTATTCTTTTAAATGATAATTTAAAATAATAAAAACAAATTTTAATTATTAATGAAAATATAATACAAAATATTTTTTATTAATAACTTCATAAAAATAAATTAATGATTAATTATTACTAATTTTATTATAAATTTCATTTTTATATTTTTTTAAACTTTCTCTTATATCATTTGGTTTATCTTTTGCAATTTTAGTTAAAATATTAATTAAATCATATAAAATAAAATCATTTTTTCCTTCTTCATTTTCAGTAATAAAAGGTTTAATAATAATTCCATTTTCTTCTTGTAATTTCATATTAATTTGTTTATCATCAACAATAATAATTTTTTTTAAATCTCTTCCTAATTTATTTAAATCTTTATAATATTGTTCATTTAAAAAAGTTGCACTTTCTCTATATAATCTATATGAAAAATATTTTTCATCTTTTTCAATAAAATTTATTATTTGATCTGCATATTCTTTAATTCCAGTTGTAAAAACAATTAATTCATAATAAGGAATTAAACTATGAAGAAACTCTCTTAAACCAGGACGAAGAATAAATTCATTTTTTCCTTTTGGAACATGAATTAATGTTTCATCTAAATCAAGAACTAATGAATATGGTTTTTTTGGTTCAAAAGGAATTAATGGTGTATTATTATAATTTATTTGATCTTTTTTTATATTGTTTAATTTTAAATTTGTAATATCTATTTTTCCTTTATTTGAAGATAATATTTTTTTATCTGTTGTTTTATTATCTATTGTTACTGTTATTATATTATCAAAATTATTATTGTTATTATCATTATTTTTATTATTATTTTTATTTTTATTTAAATTATTATTTGATTTATTATTTGAATTTTCTAAATTTTTTTTAATTATTGTATTATCTTTTTGAACTGAATTATTTTTATTTTGAGAAATATTTTTTATTCTATTAAATCTTGCAAAAATACTTTCATTTTCTTCTTCTGGTTTTTTAATTGTTTCTTGAATAATTAATCTAGGATCATTTTGAATATAATAATCATTTTTATAAATTGGTTGAGAGGGTTTTGGTAATAATCTAAGTGGAGTTGATGTTGGATAATTAAATTGTTGATTATGAGTATAATTATTATATGTATTTATTGTATTTGTATTTATACTTCTATTTGTATTTGCATATGTATTTGTGTTCATATTTGAATTTATAGTTTGATTTGAATTTTGTTTTACATTTGTGAATTTTAAATTATTAAAATGATGATTTAATTGATATCCTTTCATTTGAGAATTAATTGTTTTTTGCATATTAATTGGTTTTCTAAAATAAAAATAATTATTTGAGTTATTTATAAAAGTCCCCATTCCACCTATTGTTGTTAAATTATTTGTTTCTTTTATTTGAGGTTGAAATGTTAAATTTAAATTATTTTCTGTGGATATTGTATTTGTATTAATTGAAATATTATTAATATTTGTATTTATTGTATTAGTATTTATTGTATTATTCATATTTATTATATTATTATTCATTGTATTATTCATAATATTATTATTGATTGAATTATTTATTAAATTATTATTAATTGATTCATTCATTATATTATTATTAAATGAATTATTTATGCTATTATTATTTATTGAATCATTGATTATATTATTATTTATTGAATTATCTATTAAATTATTATTCATTGAATTATTAATGTTAATTGTATTTGTATTGATTAAATTATTTATGTTTGTTGTATCTATATTTACTGAATTATTGACATTTATAATATCTATATTATTATTATTTTTTATTGATTTATTTATTATATTATTTATCTGAGTTTTATTTATTGTTTTTTCATTATCTGGAAGGGAATTTAATTCTTCTTTTTTATTATTTTCTGGGTAAATATATTTTTTATTTATATTTTGCTCAAAAATAATTTGGTTATTAATATTTGAATTACTTGAATAATCATATAAATTATTTTGAATTTTATTTTCTTGATGCTTCAAATTTTTTATTCTTTTAACAAAAAAATCATAAAGACTATCATAATTTTCATTCCTTAATTTTCGAAAACTTATAAACAAAATTTGAAAATTTTTTAAATTCAATCTTTGATATTGAGTAATAATTTTAAATATTCTATTACTTATATCCTTATATGAAATCATTAAGACTTGTTCCTCATCTTTATGATTTATATTAGGATTATTAAAGGAATTATTATAAATACTTTCACTCATTAATAAATGTATATTCAAAATATTTTTTATATTATCGAAAAAAAATTTTTGTTTATTTTGATTTACAATATCATATATTATTATAATAGAAAAAAACATAATTAATAATGTATATTTAATTAAATCAAAAAATTCATTATCTTTATAAAATTCAATAAAATTTTCATAAATACTTTTAAATTGTTCTATCCATAATATACATTCATTATAACAAGAAATATTTTGTAAACATAATTTTTGTATTTTTAAAAAAGTCTCATTTATCTTAATAATTAATTCATGAAATTGATATTCATTTAATTTATTTTTTGTATTACTATTTTCTTTATTTGAATCATTTTTTTCTTTTAAAGGTATTTTTAATGGAGTTGAATTTGTTGAAAGAGTAGTAGATGATGGATTTGATTTATTATTTCCAAAATTTGGTATTTTCAAATTCTTTAGAAATGAATAACTCATATTAAAATTATTAGTATTAATAGGAATATCTTTAATTGATGATAAAATATTTTTTTTATATATTAATCCATTATTTTTAGGTAATGAAAAATTTGTTGGAATTTTATTCTTTAACATAGATTTTTCTTTATTCTTTATTAAGTCTTTATCCATTTTAAATAAAGATGACATTTATACAAATTATTTGATTATAATTTTATTTATTTTTTTAAAAAATAAAAAAAAAATAATAATATATTATTTCAAAAAAAAACAATATAATTAAAAAATCATATTTATTAATAATTTTTCAATTGAATCTTATAATAACATCTATTTATTTAATAATTTAAAATGATTTTAATATTCTATTATATAATAAATTAAAAATAATCAATTAATTATGAATGATTTAGTGATTTCAAAAATTTATACAAAAAATTCTTATTTAAATCATAATAAAAAAACTGAAATAAACCCAGAACAACATTTTCAAATTATAAAATTAAAAGGACATAATAAAAGAAATAAACAATTCGATTTAAATAATGAATTGAAAATATCATCACATTATTTAGGAGAAATAGATAAAAACAAATTTGGAATGACAACAACAAAATTAAATATAGATATAATTAAAAAAATGAGAAGACATAAAGAAATATTAAATAAATTATCAAATAAAGAAATTCATTTAAAATCTTTTATAAATTGTTTTAATTCTCCTGAAAATAAAAATAATGATAATTTTATTAAATTTAATAAAATAAATATTCCTCAATATAAAAGTACACCAATTTTAGAAAATATCAAAATTCCATTACCAAAAAAAAAGGAAAATGTATATAATAGTTTGATTGTAAATTCTTTTTATTATAGAAGAAAATTAAAAAAAAATTTTTATAAAAATACATTTGAAAGAATAAATAATGGAAAATCTTTATTATCAAATAGAAAAAAAATTGTTGATTATTGTGATGATAAAAATAAAAATGAAAGACATAAAACTTTTAATACAATTAATAATAATAGAAATTCTTTTAAATTAAATTCATCATCAAATTCAAATCAATCCTCATTTATTAAAGTTATTTTAAGTAAAAATACTAGTAAATCTCCATATGAATTAAAAAATAAAAAAATACAAACAAATAATATTTTTAATGATTCATTTTCATCAGATAATAATTCAAAAATTTCAAATAATTCATATTTTAAAAATTTTTATATTAAAAGTATAAAAAATGCAAAAATTTCGAGAAAAAAAATATAAAATTAGTTAAAAAAAATTATTATAAATAAATATATTATTAATTATTATTATTTCTTAAAAATTTAAAAAAAATTGAAATGAAATCAGAATCAATAAAATCAAATATAAAAGGAATGAATAATGAACAAAGAAAAAAAACAGATTTATTTTCATTTTTAAAATCAATATATCCATCTGAACAATTAATGTTTAAAGAATATTATTGGGAAAAAGAAAAAGATAAAGTAAATATAAGAATTTTTATTAAAAAAAAATTATTAGTTATTTAAAGAAGATAAAATTCAATTTAATCACAAAGAGAAAAATTTACTAAAATCTTTATTATTAAAAGAAATTCCTCCAGAATTAAGAAAAAGTGTAAAATAAATAAAAAAAATAAAAAATAATTTAATTAAAAAAAAATAGTTGTGGTTAATATCAAGTGGAGCTAAAAGAGATATAATAAATAATCCAAATTATTATTTAAATCTAACAAAAAATTATCCAGATTATATTCCATGTCCTTATGAAGATCAAATTAATTTAGATATTCCAAGAACTTTCCCAGAAGATTCTTTTTTTCAAATTGAAAAAAATTTACAATCTTTAAAGAATATTTTATTAGCTTATTCAAGAAGAAATTCTTCTATTGGTTATTGTCAAGGATTTAATTATATTGTAGGAAAAATACTTAAATTATGTCAAAATGAAGTATATATTATTATATATTTAAAAATAGGAAGAAACTTTTTGGATTTTTACTGAAGTTATTGAAAATTATCTTCCAATTAATTTTTTTACTGAATTAGCTGGATTAGTTATTGATTCTAAAATAATTATGGAAATTATTGATGTTAATTTTAAACCTATTTTATCTCATTTAAAATCTTTAAATGGAAATATTTTTATTAATAATTTAATTAATAAATGGTTAATAAGTTTATATATGGATGGTATTGCTGAAAATTTTCAATTAATTATTTGGGATTTATTTTTATTAGAAGGGAATATAATTTTATTTAAAGCAGCTTTTGCTTTAATGAAAATGTTATCTAAAGATCTTTTTTTAGTTAAAAAATTTGAGCAAATTCAAAATGTAATTTATAATGTTTTACCTAATTATATAAATACAGGAAAATTATTATATTATCTTTGTATAAAACAATATAATTTTAATCATAAATATATTAAAAAAAGAAGAATTTATTTAGAAAGTAAAACTTATGATAATATAAATAAATTAGGTGTTTTTATCCCTATTGATAATATAAATCAAGATAATAAAGATTGTGATTTAGATTGGCCTATTTGTGTAAATGATCAAAAATATAAAAATGAAATTATTAATTATATTACTTTTAGAACTTTATTTCCTCAAAATATAAAAGAAGAATATTTTTTTAAATATAAAAATATTGAATCCAAAAATGAAAAAGAAAAAAAAAATGAGGAGAATAAAGATAATGAAGTTCTTTTTAGTGAATTACTTATTCAAAGAAGATGTCATACTTGTGATAGTAAAATTCATACAATTACAGATTTTATTAATGAAAAGAAAAGAAATAATAATTTAATAAATGAAAGTGTAAGGGATATTATGTCACAAAGAGAATTATTATATAGTACTCTTAAAATGAATATTGATTATCAAATTAAAAAGGAAAAAAATGATAATAATATAATTAAAATTATTGATAATCTTCCATCAAATAATTATAATATAAAAATATCTTCAGATAAAATAGATAATATATTAGATAATGAAGATAATTAAAAATTAATTTAATTTTTTTTTATTTATTTTATTATTTATAAATATTTTTTTCCTAATTATTATTGTTTTATTGATAAAATTATTTTGAATTTTTTTATCATTTAATTTTTGTTTAGATTACACCCTTATATTTTTCAAAAATATTTTCAATCTCTTCATTTATATCATTAGGTAGTTCAAAATTTTCATAAGTTAAATCTTTTGATTCTTTTTCAATTTCCTTTCTTTTTTTTTTTGAAAGAATACAAAAAGATGAGTTAATAAAACCAAGTCCATAATAATTTAAATAATTCAAATCTTTTGTACTAATATATTCCTTTGATTCTTTTGAATTAAATAATGAACTTTGATTTATAGAAGTATATGAAGACTGATTTAATTCATCATCCTTTTCTTCAATA
>Ga0256407_10011122_pt1 | contig 12506 bp, 13 predicted proteins | sample RumenRJG_04DNA_FD_193489 | JGI IMG/M metagenome (GOLD analysis project Ga0256407, IMG submission 193489) | Bovine rumen microbial communities from Lethbridge, Alberta, Canada - RJG_04 | ecosystem: Host-associated > Mammals > Digestive system > Stomach > Rumen | place: Canada: Alberta... | reverse complement strand
TCTGTCCAGAATGTGGGTTTGAACAACATAATGACAATAATCGTTATTGTTCCAATTGCGGTTTTGATTTCTCTAATGTGGAAAGCAATATCAAATCTGAGGAACCTGACAATTCAAGCATTGTTGTCCCTATAACTTCAGATGTTGATCCAGTATCCAAGCCTGCAAAGTCCACAGATTCCAAAACTATTAGCTCCAGTTCTAGTGTTTCTTCTACTGGTTCCAATTCTAAAAGTTCATCTAGTGCAGGTGTTTCTACTGCTTCTAGTTCTAAAAGTTCTTCCAGTTCCAGCACTAAGACTACAAAAACCAGTACATCCAAATCATCCAATAACGATTTTTTATCTAATTTATCATTCAATAAATGCTTTTTAGCATTTGCGGTACTTTTAATAATATTAGTCATTATAGGTATGATAAGTCAAGTAACTCAAACAGAGCCTTACTCTGATGATGGATTGACATCCTTTATGGAACGTTCAAGTAGTTATGGCTTATCTGATTTTATTGAAGATTCAAATAATAATTATGATTACTCTGATTCCGATTATTTAAGTTATGGTGGACATGACGTTTCCTCATACTTTATTGACAATTGAAATTCAATTACTTTTTTTTATTAATTATTCAATGGTGTAAATAATGAAATCTGCTGTTTTATTTTCAGGTGGAAAAGATAGTGCAATGGCTTTAAATTATGCTATAAACAATGGAGATGATGTTAAATATCTCCTTTCTATTAAATCCGAAAATGATGAATCATATATGTTTCATGTCCCAAACATTCATTTAACCGATTTGCAGGCAGAAGCTATAGGTATTCCTATAATGGAAGTGAAAACTGCTGGAGTAAAGGAAGAGGAGCTTGAAGACTTAAAGAAAGGATTTAAGCAATTGAAAGACCTTGGAATTGAAGCCATTTACACCGGTGCATTGTTTTCCACTTATCAAAAATCAAGAATAGAACGATTGGCAGATGAGATTGGCATTGAAGCCATTTCACCCTATTGGCATGCAGATCCAAAGGAATATATGGATTTGGTGGTTGATTCAGGATTCAAGGTCATAATCAGTGGTGTTTTTGCATATGGTCTTGATGAGACTTGGTTAGGCAAGCTAATTGACAAGGAAGCATTGGCAGAGCTTGAGAAAATCAGTGCAAAGACATATCTGCATCTTGCTTTTGAAGGTGGAGAGGCCGAAACATTAGTTATAGATGGCCCTATTTTTAAAAAAAGAATTGAAATATTGGATGCAGATATAGATTGGCATCATGATAGTGGCACATATAATATAACTGATGCAAGATTGATTGATAAGGAATGATTGGGGATTAATTTAAGATTATCCATTGTATGTGATTTATTAGCAAAAATTGCAAATATTTATATTAAACAATGTTTATTTATGTGTATAGTTAATGGGGGTTATTGATATGGCAAAAGGTTTTAAAAAAAGCATTTTAACTATTTCACTTATTTTAATGATTCTTTTTTCAGCAGTGTTGATCATTGATTCCATTTCTGCTGAAGACAATGTGCCAAAGGGCTTTGAAACTTATTATATGAGAGGATATGGATTTAATGTTCCAAGTTCCTACAAATTGGTTAATGAAGGATGGGATGAAGTTAACCATTTGAATTACATGAACTTCCAAAAGGGCAAGAATTTTGTAAACATAAGTTTGGAAAGGCATTCATCAAGTTTCAATAAGAATGTAATGGATGGGTTCAGTTCATTTAAGTTGAATGATGAAAAGCTGTATAAGACTTCAATCTCAGGAATCACTGGATTTTACAATAAAAGAAATAAAGTTAAAACATTTGTTTTCGCATCAGAAGACGATATGATCTATTTGCACATTAAAGGGCCAAGTGTTACCAATGTGGTTTCATCTATAGACCAAAGGGATTATAGGCCTTATCATAGCAATGAATATGATTTCGATGATGATGCATATTACGAATCTGATGCTTATGATGACTCTTTTGACGATTCCTTTGATGATGCATCATATTATAATTATAGATGGTAAAAATAATTTTTACCAATCTTTTTTAAAACAAGTTTACTTTTTTTATTTAATTTAATAGAAGCAATTTTTTTCATTCCATTATAAGATAAAAATTAATTTATTTTAATAGACTACTTTATAGTCTATTTTATTCTTTTCTCTTTTTTCAGAATCCATTTTAACAAGGTCAAAGATCAATTTATCCTCTGTTAACCTTTCCCACATTTTATAAATCTTTTTAAGGAAATCCTCATCCAAATCCATTTTATCAACTATTATTGGACATTGGTAAGTCATGTCATCCATATCATAAATCAATTGCAGATTGTTGTCCTTATCGAAATGTGGGCTAAGAGGGAAAGACCTGCATTGAATTGGCCTTAATCTTCTATTGCAGTGTGGCGGATTGGTGCATTTTATATAATAGACTTCCCCATCCCAAGAGTCAGGATATTCAATCTCATCAGTTGTTTCATAGAACATCTCAAACCAATCAGACTCGTTTTCAAGCATCTCCTCTTCACCAGGAAGCAAATACAATACCATCTCTTCCAGCACATCATTTCTTTCACCATTTTCAACAGTGCAGCAAATGGAATCGCATAATTCTCCACAATTGAACTTGCCTAATGGAGATGCATTATTGGTTATATTATATATTTTCAAATAATCCTTTTTTCTTATTGAAGATTTCATTTTTTTCACATTATGCCATTTATTTTAGAAATATCATTTTTTAATTTTTCATTAATATTTTTGTATCCTTTTAATAAAAACTTATTGTTTATAGGAATTTCTTTATAGGTAAGATATTTTTTTTAAAAAACAATTTTAAAGGCTTCTTTTATTAAAAAACAGGAACTGACATCATTACATAAATTCTCAATTTTTTGAAAAAATTAGTTATTTTCTTTATAAATCTTTCGATTATGTAAAAAATAGATTACATTTATATACTAGTTCAACAAAATAAGATTATGAATTTATAAGAGGTGATAAAATGCATAAAAGAATTCTAGCTATATGCGTTGCCATATTTTTGGCATTAGCTGTTATTCCAACTGGATTTGCAGACAATTCAGATCAAGTTGTAATAACCTATGGTGAAACTGCATATATGAATCAGCAATATAAATCAATTGTTGACAACTATTTTGCAGGAAAAACTAATGTGAACATAAATGATATAGATTCAAAAGTGATCACTGCTGGAGATGTAAACAAGATTTCCGGTGGTTTCTCAGGAAAGCAATACAATTCAAATCAAATATTTTCCTCTGCACTTCTTGACTTGAATCAAAATGGGGAAATTACTGTAGATGTGGACAATTCAATTACCACTATCACTCCTGAAATGTACATGTCAGCACTTAAGTCTGCAGGTATTCAAGGAGGACATGTCTACGTAACAAGCCCAGTAAGCGCTACTGGTGAATCCGCTCTTGCAGGTATTATGGATTGTTATGAGGAAGCTACAGATGTGGAAATTCCAGATAATGTTAAAGAGGCAGCAAATCAAGAGATTGCTACTCAAGCGGAAATCCTGAACAATTCAAATGTAAGTGCTGATGACTTGAATAAATTAGTGGATGATGTAAAGGAAAAGGTAAGCGAGGATAACATTACAGATCATGCAACCATTGTAAACATTATCAATGATTACAGTACAACATACAATATCAACATATCCGATAATGATATTGAAAACCTTGCATATACCATTGAACAAGTTCAGTCTGTTCAGGATGATGCAAATGCCTACAAAGAGCAAATCAGCGATTTTGTTGACAGTTCCTCTTCTGGCAACGGATTTTCCTTAGATGGATTGTTCAATAGCATATTAAGCATTTTTAATTTCAATATTTAAAATAATTCAGTGATCTTAATTCACTAAAATTATTTTTCTTTTTTATTTTCTTATTTTAAATTACAATAATTATTTAATAATTATTTTTCTTATTTTGTTTAAATTTCATTATTTCTTCTTTTTTATTTTAAAATATTGCTATTTTTATAGAAAATCTTAAAAAAAATATCAAAAATTATTTATTGCTAATTTTATAAACCTATTATTAATTAATTCAGATAATCTAATAAATCCTGGATTTATTATTTTATTGAATTAAGGAGGAATTAAAATGAAATTTAATAGGATTGCAATTATAGCTATTTTGGCAATTTTAACTGTTGTTTTAGCAGGTTCTGCATCCGCATTTGATTTAGGTTTTTTAGGCGGCGGTGACAGCGAAGCTCAACAAATAACTGTAGGCGGTATTGACTTTAACATACCTGCTGGTTTTACTGAAAACGAAGATTACAAGATGGATAATGAAAAAAGCAACTCCACCACTGGAGTTGACTATACCATGTCTGCTGCTGGCTTTGAAGATGATAAAAAAGAAAAAGCAATCTATATATTGGTTGGAGATTATAGAGATTATAATGTAACTGATCAAGTTATCGAATATGTTTTAGATGGCATGGACTATGAAAAGAAAACCATTAATGGTCATGACGGTTATTTGGTTCAACAAAACACTACCGACAGTTCAGCTTTAATGGAAACTGAACAACCAGTGTACATGTTCGTTTATGAAGAAAATGGTGATCTTGTATTCATTGGTGCAACTGATGAATCCTATTTCGGTGATGTTATAATCGAATAGTTTAATTTACCTTTTCTTTTTTATTTTATTTTTTTCACTTATTCTTAGCTTATTTTAATTATTTTTCACTTATTTTTTAATTTATTTTCTTATGTTATGATATTCAAATAATTTTTATAAAAATTTATAATGTATTATAAATATATAATTACTTAATTGGGTTACATATCCATTCTTATTCAATCTAAAATCCATAAAAAATCGAATTGAAAATTCAATTAATTAAAATAAAAAAATGTTTAATATTTTTAATACTTATTATTTTAAAATGCATTTTAAATAATCATGTAATCATTTATTTTAATTGTCTGTGAGATGTTACAATGAAGAGGTTTATTGCTATAGATGGGCTTGATGGTTCTGGTAAAGATACACAAGCTAGACTCATAAAAGAGAAATATGAAAAGGAAGGAACTGTCATCATTCGTTCTCATCCAACATCAGACAACTTTTTTGGCCGTAATTCAAAGGCTGCTCTCGAAAGAGGTGGAAAGCTTAATAAGATTATAGCTACATTATGCTATGGGGCAGATGCAATAAGATCTGTAATAAAGTATTATGGAAAGGCGGATACTGTTATCTTTGTAAGATATACTTTAGCTGTTTCTTACTTGAACAAGGCAATTTCTGTTCCTGTTTACAAGATTGTATGCTTTGCACTTCCTGTTTCTGAATATTTCTTCTATTTGGATGTTTCTCCTGAAAAATTGGTTGAACGTGTTCAAAAGAGAAATGAAAAAGAGGAAATGTTTGAAAATTACGAATCTTTTGTAAAGGTAAGGCAAAAGGCAGAGCCTGTTTTATACAATTGGCATGTAATTCAGGCAGATGATTCACTAGATGAAATATTTGAAAGAATAGAGACTATTTTAGATGATTTGGATTCAAAGCTATTGAATGAACCTAAAAAATTAGAAAAAAGAAAAAATAGTTTAATTAAATAGTCAAAATAGTTAAAAAAAGTTTTTAAAAAAGTTAATAAAAATTTATAAAAAAAAAATGAATAAAATGGATTTAATCCATTTCTTTTTCTACAAATTCAGCAACTTTTTCTTTAAACTCTTCAAGAGAGCATTCATTTTCAATCAAGTAATCGGTAGTGGACACTACATCTCCTATTCCGAAACCTAATTCTCTGTTCTCCCTTACCATAAATTCATCAAAATCAGTTGTGTCGTCCTCTCTTCCTCTTAAAGAGATTCTTTCAAATCTGGTACGAGGGCTTGCATAAATTGAAACAGAGATAAAGTTTTCAAAGTTTTCCTTAAAGAGCTCAATTTCATAAGGGCTTCTGATTCCATCCACTAAAATGGTTTTTATGTCTCCTTCTTTTTCTAAAAGCTCTTTTATTTTTTGTACTGTGAGTTCTGCAACAATATATTGTCCGAATTCCTCTCTTAAGGTTCTGGCAGTAGTGCCTGTATCTTCTCCCCTTTCAGCAGCTTTTTCTCTAATGATGTCTCCCATGCTAACTACAAGTGCGCCTTTTTCCTTTGCTGTGTCAAAGAAAATGCTTTTTCCAGATCCTTGTAAACCGGTTACTCCTATTACTTTCATCATAATCCCATTAAATTATTATTTTTAAATTTCATTGTAAATTTTTGTTATAAGAAAAGTATATGTATATTTTTAATTATTATTAAATTTATCTTAAATTTATATTCAATATGTCTTAAATCATGTTAAAATTTAGAAATAGATTAGAATAAATTAAAAAAATTAAATTAAATTAAGAAAATTATTTTAATTTAATAGCAGCCAATGAATCTTTTAGATTTTGTTCATTGGAGAAATTATTGACTATGTTTTCTAAAAATTCCTTGTCATCTGCTTTTCCAGATGCCTTGAATTCATTAGCTATTTCAGTCATCAATGGAACTGCCCTTACAACATTATCCACAATGGATATAGTAGACATTTTAGCTGTTCTTGAGAGAGGATTCAAGTCAATGCATATGATCTTTTTGCCGTTTTGAACCAATACTTCTGCCCTATCACCATCTTCAAGAGGAACAAGCATAACATCCGCTATGTAACTGCCTTCCTTGCTTGCAGTTGCTCTTGGACTGTTAAGATTGTCGATATAAGCCAATTCCTCATCATTTGTTCCAAGAATGTCTTCCCAACCTCTTTCCTTAAACATTCTTGTAATGATTTCAACACGTTCAGGAGTCCTATAAAATAGATTGATTTCAATTTTTGAATCTGTTGCCTTTGCAAGCTCTATGATTTCATCAATGGCCAGTGCAGTTGTATTTCCATTCACTGACAAGACAGGATTTTCAGCAAGCAATATTGTTGCAACAGCAGCCTCACATGCCTTTTTAGCGGTTTCAGTGGTTTTCTCTCCAATCAAGTAATCGAATGTTTCACCTCTTCCATGGGCAATCATGCCGGAATCTGCCAAATATCCTTCCTTAAATGCATTTTTCACTTTATCTCTTAATAATAATGATTTATAACGTGGATGAGTTTTAGGTATCATAATTAATATTATGTTAAATTGATTAATAAAATTATAGTGTAAGAGAATAATTTGGGCATATTATAAAAAAATGATTTATAAAAATATTGTTGTATTCTATTTATATGATAAGCAATAAACTATAATTAATTGTTAATTATTTAATGATTTATTTAATTTAATTAAAATTTTTAAGAATTTTTTACAAATCCTATGGAGAAATATTTATGGATGAAAGAGTTGAAAATCCAGAACTTAAGGAAATCATGAAAACCAGACCTGAAGAAATGACTGAAGAGCAATTGGAAGCTTTTGTAGATGCATTTATGGAAGCTACCTTTATCATTCCAGCCGAATTGAATTCAGATGCTGAAGCTCTTGAAGGAAAAACCGATGAGGAAATAGCTTTAGATGAAGAGATTGACCTTGAAATCATGAGACTTGAAGATGAGGATGGAAATGTTCTCTTCCCAATTTACACTGATGATGATGAGCTTGAAAAATTAGCTGAAGAAGAGGATTTTGACATTTTTGGTTTAGTTATTTCAGCTGAAGACCTTGCTATGCTACTCTCTGATATTGAGGATGATGATTTTGATGGTGTTGTAATCAATCCATTCCATGAAAATGCTGTAGAGCTTCCTTTAGAAGCTATTATTGAACTTTATGACTTTGAGGAATGTGATGACCCTGATTGTGATGACCCAAGTCATAATCACTAATAAAACATTAAAGAAATGTTATTTAGCAGATTTAGAAGAAAAAACAATGATCTAATGGTTAAGAAACCATCTGAAGAAGTATTGAAAGCCCATAATGATGCTGAAGTCATCATTAAGGAGAATAATATAGACAGATTCCTTTTAAACATGTTTATGGATAAGAAAGGAATCAATAAGTTCTATACCACTCCAGAGCTTGTAAACGAGTTCTTGAATTCAGATTGGTTCTTGAACCTTGAATTAAAGTGCCTTCTTCAAATTAATGATGAATCAAAAAGAATTCGCACTAATGCTTATTTAACTAAAAAAGATTTAATATTCAAAGATAAGGAAAATATAACAATAAGTATGGCTAATATCCTAGATTATAAAATTAATGGAAAAAAAGTAGATATAATCTGTGATGATGCCAACTATAAAGTCATGTTTACAAATAAGAACTTGGCGAAGCTGTTTTTTGATTATATCTCAAGATAACTCTTTTTTATATTTCAGATACTCTTTTTTTATATCTCAAGATAATCCTAGTCATTTGTTTCATTATGGAAATAGTCATAAACATTTGATGCTGCTTTTTCACTCATTCCATTAACTTCTTTTAACTCATCTATACTTGCATTTTTAATGGCTTCTAAATCTCCAAAATGTCTTAAGAGCTCTATTTTTCTTTTTTTGCCTATGCCAACAATATTGTCCAACGGTGATTCCTCAATCTTTTTGGACCTTAATTTCCTATGATATGTAACTGCAAACCTATGAGATTCATCCCTAACTTGCTGGAGCAAATGAAGTGCTTCATTGTCCTGAGGAATTCTTATTGGAAAACTGCTGTTTGGAATATAAATTTCTTCAAATTCCTTTGCAAGACCGATTATAGGTATATGTGTAAGATTATATTCTTTCAATACATCAACAGCCATGCCTAATTGTCCTTTTCCACCATCGATTACGATAAGATTTGGCTCTTCCCCTAATTTTAATGGAACGATTCTTTCAGTTTCTGCCTCGTTCTTTTTCAGGTGTTCTTCATTGATTCTTATCTTTTCGTAATGTTCCTTAAGTGGCTTCAATCTTCTCTCAAGAAGTTCCTGCATCATAGCAAAATCGTTAGGGCCAGGAGTGTTCATCTTGAATTTCTTATATTGCTTCTTATTTGGCTTTCCATCCAAGAATGAAACCTTGGATCCGACAGCCAGTTTTCCTGAAATGTTTGAAATGTCGTATCCTTCAATAACTCTTGGAAGCTTTTCAAGCTTGAGATACTTCTTAAGCTCAATCATGGAGTTTTCCATCTTTTGCTTTTGATTCTTTATGATGTCAGCATTTTTTCCTGCCATTCTAACTAATCTGAGCTTGTTTCCTTTCTGAGGGACTTTTATAGACACCTTGTTTCCCCTTAGGTCACTTAGCCATTCTTCAATAAGCTTGTCATCAGGTATCTCCTCTTCGATTAAAATCTCTTTTGGTATATGCCTATTTATTCCATAGAATTGCTTGATGAATGCGGAAATGACCTCATCAGAGGTTGTGTGCTGGGAACCATCCATTAGGAAATCGTCTTTTCCAATGATTTTGCCGTTTCTGATATTCATAACCACTACAACAGCATTTTGAGTGGTGTATGAGATTGCAATTATGTCTTGGTCAAGCTCATTGTTCAATTCAACGAATTGCTTGTTCATCACTTCCTCAATTGAACTGATTTGGTCCCTTATGACCGCTGCCTTTTCAAATTCCTGATTTTTTGCAGCTTCTTTCATTTCAGATTCAAGGTCCTTGATGATCTTATTGTACTTTCCTTGGAAGAAGAGGTCTATCTTCTTGATATGCTCATGATATTCCTCTTTTGAAATGCTTCCGTTACAAGGAGCGTAACATAAGTCAATCTGACTGTTCAAGCATGGACCATCCATTCTTTTGCAGGTTCTTATCCTAAATAACTGCTTTAGGAACTTTACGGTTTGCCTTACAGCAGTCACATCTGTAAAAGGGCCGTAGTATGAACCTTTTTTGCCAATATCCCTTGTAATGACTATCTTTGGAAAATCCTCATCTGTTATCTTGACATAAGGGTACCTTTTGTCATCCTTTAAGCTGATGTTATATCTTGGCCTATGCTTTTTGATTAGATTGGCTTCTAGAATAAGTGCCTCTTTTTCTGTATTTGTTACAATGTATTCGAGGCTATTGAAATGACTCATCAGGACTTGAGTCTTAGGCCTATCAAGGTTTTTTTGAAAATAGGATCTCACTCTGCTTCTAAGAGATTTTGATTTGCCCACATAGATTATTTCCTCATTCTTGTCCTTCATTATGTATATTCCAGGCTTTCTAGGAAGTTCATCTGGTGAGTTTACTTTAGTTGACATTTTTATACCTTGATAATTTTATTGAAAATTTTTTTAATTTTTATTTAGTCTTGATTTTTTAATAATTTGTTAATTGTTATACTAATAATATTTTTAATTATTCTTAACTTATAATAATTTTTATTTTTTATAAATCTTTGCTTTAAAATACTTTATTTTTTACATTATTTTTTTTACAGTTTTAATTGAAAAATTATATATTAATTGAAAACATATAAATATATGTTTAAATTTAAAAAAAGGGGGAATCATATGGAAAAATCTGCTTTTAGCACTTTAGAAAAAATTTTTTTGATTATAGTTTCATTCATTCCTTTTCTAAATGGGATGACTTTTGTTTATATGGGATCAAAGGAATCCAATAAGAACTGGATTATTGAAGGTTTAGTGTATGAATTGCCTTGGTTTTTGCAATTTTTATTTGCTTTTAATGAGGGCATTTCAACTACAATTGCAAGTTTTGGGATATTGTTCATGTTAATTTGTCTTTTAAGGACATTATATGTATCTTATACCTATAAGAAAGAGATGGGCAGTTCTACAGAAATGAGGAAAAGATCAAGTTCATTTTGGATGGTATTTTCATTGATCATGTTCTTGAACGGTATAGGATTAATTATTGTAGGATATAAAAGAAATGTTCAAAGATGGGTTATAGAAGGTGCATTGTTTGAGTTCCTTTGGATTCTATATCTAATAATATATGGTATTGCCAATGGGGTAATAGATTTCTTCATTGCAATAGCTGTAATTGGGTGGATCTTGTCAATTGCAAGAACAATCATGATTTACTTTGAGGAAAAGAGAATGGATAATGCGGTGTTTACCACATCACCTCAACCTGTAGTAAGTGCACCGACACCTAAAGTGAGTCCGAAGCCAGTTGAAAACGCTGTAGTGGATATTATTCCTGAGTTTAAATCCTATAAGTATGAGATTGATAATCTAAAGCAAGCTTTTGATAAAAAAGAAGACAATATAACTGGATTAATCAATAAACGGTTTGAAAGTGGTGAATTAAGTCATAATCGTTTCATGTCAGTCATAGATAGTTGCCATAAGCTATTCTATCATCAATCTGATTCAGCTACAAGCATTATTGAGATGGCTCCAGAATACAGTGAAAGATTAGATGAAACTGTTAAAGGCAAAATAAGCATTATGGAATCAATCAATGATGAGATGAATAATCTTATAGAAGAACTCATTATCCATGATGGTGATAATGAAAAATCAGATGAGGACCTACAGGAATTGTTCTCAAATATGGATAATTTGATAAATTCAGTAAAGGATTATAAATAATCATATCCTTTACCATCTTTTTTTAAAAAAACAGTATTTCCTAATCCTTTAAATTATCCTTTTTCAAATTATCGTTTAAATTTTTTATTTCTTGTTTTAATTCTTTATTTAACTCTTTTAACTCATTTAATTCTTTTTTAAGAGACTCTACATCATTATCTATTTTATCCACTTTGCCATGAACTTCATTTAGATTCTTCTTATTGAAACTCAAATCCTCTTTTAAAAGTTCAATATTATCGTCATGTTCGGTAATGTTGAAGTCTTCATTGATCAATACTCTTCTTGCAAAGTATGATGCAATAGCTCCTGTAACTGTACTGAATATCAACACTCCCACAATCAGGATAATTAAACCTATCATCTTTCCAACGCCGGATTGAGGTAAGATGTCACCGTAACCTACGGTTGTGATTGTTGAAAGAACAAACCAAAGGCTGTCAAACAGGCTGTTTATGCTTGGGTCAAATAGGTATAATCCAAGAGTTGATGCAAGTACAACAAGAAGTGTTATGCCGAATATCTCATCCAAATGAGTCTTCTTTAGGAAAACGTCGATTGTTTCAAAGAATTGTGAAAACAGTGCTATTACCTTAATGAATTTCAATACTCTAAGCAATCTTAAGAAACGTGTATAGTTCAATACAAATGGGAGCATTATCAAATCAAATGGTATTGCAGCTATAAGCTCTGTCCAGTTCTTTAGGAAAAACTGCTTCTTATTGTCTGAATCCATTAGCCGAGTAAAGAACTCAATAAGCAGGATAATGCATAAAACGGTATCAAAGACAACTATGCTATAGTACATCTCTCCAACATCGGAGATCAATGTTAGTGTAATCAAGATCAAATCGATTACTATCAATATTGATAAAAAGAAATTAAACCTATTATTTTGATATAAACCCATAGTATGCCTCTGATATTTTATTGAAAAAATAAGATTTTTTATTCTTAATTAAAATT
>Ga0256407_10011121_pt1 | contig 12506 bp, 11 predicted proteins | sample RumenRJG_04DNA_FD_193489 | JGI IMG/M metagenome (GOLD analysis project Ga0256407, IMG submission 193489) | Bovine rumen microbial communities from Lethbridge, Alberta, Canada - RJG_04 | ecosystem: Host-associated > Mammals > Digestive system > Stomach > Rumen | place: Canada: Alberta... | reverse complement strand
TTTTCAGGAGCCGGCTGCTGGCGCTCTTATATGCATTGATGAAGCGGCTGAGCTCACTTTTCGGCTGTCCGCGGAACATGATATGTACATGATCCCTGTCATGGTTCCACTCTTCCAGCGTCAGTCCGTAACGCGGGGCGATATAGCAGAATATCTCCTTCGCACGGTCAGATATCTCATTTGTGAATACTTTCCTCCTGTATTTCACCACCAGGATCAGATGATAATACAGGAGAAAAACTGAATGTGCATTGTGGTCATAACTATCCATAATATCAGTGCCTTTCTGATTTCGACTGAATCATTTCCGCTGATATCATTATACCATTATCCTTGTGTTCGAACAAGTGTTCTTGCTATGTTTTATGTAACTATTCTCCCAGGGAAAACCGTTTGGCAATTCATCCCTCCACCTTAGATAACAGAGGATGGGGGAATTCTTGCTCTTAAGTGTTAAATGGTTTTCTGAAAAACACCGTCAGAGTTCAATGCAGCACCTCCTCGTCATCTTTTCATATCTTTCCCATCGATCATATATACCTTGCAGAAATGCCGGATATGTTTCTCAATGCACGCCATGACCTCTTCCGAACACTGCGGCTGTCTGTCAGATCTGGCGATCTGCAGAACAGCCGGTGCCGTAAGCTCTGCGGAAAGAAGCGCCGGATCATCCTTTTTTACAATTCCCTTATCCATCATTCCTTTGATGATCTTTGCAAACATCCTCTGAATTCCATCCAGCTGATGCATGGTAGTGACCTCGGAAATCCTTTCGTTCCTGAACTGTTCCTGTACAAGAAACATTCGTGTTTTTCTGATGACCGGATCCCGCATTGTAAATGAGATCCTCCACATGGTCACCTTTATAAACTCTTCTCTGCTCTCAGGGATCTTCCCGATATGCTCTTCAGATCCGAACATTTCCTTATACCGCGCTTCCGCCGAGTCGATCAGCGCATTCAGGATATCTTCTTTGCCCTTATAGTGTTTGTAGAGGGAAGGAGCTTTGATCCCGACGATACCTGCGATCTGTTCCACACTTGTCCCGTTGTACCCGTTCTCAGCAAATAATGTCAAAGCTGCATCCAGTATTCTTTCTTTTGTGGACATTGCTTCCTCCATTCAGCTAATATATATTAGCTAATAATATAGCTAATATATATTAGCTTTGCAAGACAAAAAGATGCGGCCAGAAGAAAAATTCAACTGGCCGCATTGTCTGCTGCCTGCCGCCAAACTGCCGCTTCTGCCATTCACATCAGATTATTGCTTCTGTCATAATGTTTGCCGCCCCAGTATACGCGGCTTGCGACTTCCGCCTTTTCGCCCAGGTGCACATCCTTCAGGATCCACTTGCAGAACTCGTCGAAGCCTGTCCTGTCCACGATATAACCGATGTGCTCTTTGCCCTCCAGGGCGTTGGGATCGATGTACTCCTCCACATAAGCGTAGGCGTTCCTGACCATCTTGAAGATGCTCTCCTCGTCTGCCCATTTGACGAAGTCCTCCGCCAGACGCGGATTCTTCTTGCCGGTGCGTCCCATGATGACGACGCGGAAGTAGTGCTCCTTGCTTCTCGTCCAGGCGCGGGTCGGGCAGTAGGCGACGCACACACCGCAGCCGATACACTTGTCAGCATCCCGGACCACCTTGCCGTTGACCAGGGACAGGGCTCCGACGGAACGGATATTGCAGTACTTGATGCACTGCTCGCAGCTCACGCAGCGGTTCGGATCATACTGGGGTTCCGTCATGCCGATGAAGCCGAAGTCGTCCATCCTCACTTTGCCGCAGTCGTTGGAGCAGCCGGTGAAGGCGATCTTGACATGCAGGTGGTTGGGGAAGATCATCTTGTCCATCTTCCTGGCCAGATCTGTGGTGTCATAGCAGCCGAATGGGCACAGACGCTGGCCCGGGCAGGCTACGACATTTCTGGTCCCTGAAGCGGGGTATCCCTTATCCCTCTCTTCCTGGTTGACGCCGGAATCATCGATGATGGACTGGATCATCCGGTTGACTGCATCCATATCCTCCAGCGCGATACCGGGCAGTTCAACGCCCTGGCGGTTCGTTACGAAGATCGTTCCGTTGCCGTATTTTTCGGCCACCTCTGCGATCCTGGCCATGCTCTTCGCATTGATCACGCCGCCGGGAATACGGATACGGCTTGCAGTCTCCCCTCTTACTTTGGAGTAACGGAACGCATTTTTCTTGAGTTTTTTTGTATTGATATCTCTTGCCATATTCCTCACCCCTCAATCCAGCATATTCTTGCTCTCGGTATAGTTGAACACCGGGCCGTCCAGACAGACATAGGTCTCACCGATCCTGCAATGGCCGCATTTTCCAAGGCCGCAGCACATCTTCCGCTCCTGGGATACCCATATGTTCTCTTCCGCAAAGCCCTTTTCAAGAAGGCCTTTGACAGAGAAACGCATCATGGGAGGCGGACCTACAACGACAGCTTTCGCGTTCGCCACATCCCTGATCTCCACTTCGGGAATATACTTGGTCACGAGGCCGATCCTGCCCTCATAGCCCTCGGGAGCGCCGTCCACGGTCAGAATAAGGTCCAGAGCCTCTTCCCATCTCTTAAGATCATCCCTGAAGAGCATGTCAGAAGGGCTGCGGAATCCTACGATCACATGCTTGTCCTTGGGAGCCCTGGTCTTCGCCAGAGCGTCGATCACACCGCGGACCGGAGATACGCCCGTGCCGCCCGCGACTACGATCACTTCACCGTCCTCATAGAGAGCGGTGTCAAATCCGTTTCCATAGGGGCCCCTCAGAAGGAGGGTCCTGCCCTCTCCTTTTTCAAACACTTCTCCCGTGACGCGTCCGACCTTGCGGATGGTCAGATCTACGAAGTCCTCTCCTATGCCGCTGACCGAGATCGGAGCTTCGCCATATTTGGGAACCGACACTTCAAAAAACTGTCCGGGCTTTACCTCTCCGGCAAAGCGCATCCGGAAGGTGTATTCCTTTTCCGTATGGCGAATGATTTCCATGATTTCCGAAGGGAACGGAACATACGGATTGCTGCTCATATTACCCATTGACCGCACCTCCTTTCACCGCGTCATTGACTTTGTTGATGATATTGGCATAGGAAATGTATTCCGGACATACCATATCGCAGCGGCCGCAGCCGACGCACATGTCATAGCCGAAACGCTTCCTGAAATCATGGATCTTGTGGAGGACCTTGAAGCGCATCCTCTCGCCGTTGGTCCTGCGGTACTGCCCGCCGCCCGCGACGTTGGTGTATCCGTCCACCATACAGGAAGCGCCCACTCTCCTGCGCTCGCCGACTCTGCCGTTGTCCGTGTAGAAAACGTCCTGCATGGTGTAGCAGGTGCAGGTGGGACATACGAAGTTGCAGCGTCCGCAGTTGATGCAGCGGACCGTGTACTCCTCCCAAAGGGGATCCTTGTATATACTGACAGGCACATCCTTCGGTATAGTGACCTTGACTTCATTTTCCGTGACATAACGGGCTTCCACATCCTGTTCGCTCTCTGCCTCGGCGGCAAACACAGCGGCAAGCTCTTCATCTTTCACGTCAACACAGTACCTGCCGTCGATCAGGTCGACGGAAAAAAGATAGCCTCCGTCAGCCTTGTTGGTCCCCATGCTGACACAGAAGCAGTCCTCATAGGAATGACCGCAGCCGATCAGGGCAAATCTGACCTTCTCCCGGATCCTCTTATAGAAGGGATCCTCAAATTTGTTCTCGAGATAGATGGCGTCGAGCCTCTTCACAGCGTGCAGGTCGCAGCTCCGGAGGAAGATGATGACTTCCCGCTCATCCATATCCGCTTCCTTGACTTCATCTTCGGTAAAAAAGAAGAGGGTCTGGGAGAGCGGTGTCAGGATCTCCTTGAAAGCGTAGTCGGACTTTTTGTCCAGTTCGATCTCCGAGGCCTCCGTCACAAAATCATAGCGGACCACGTCCACATCCGTATAGCGGCCTTCTCCGACCTTGTTGACCGGCGCGTAGATCCGCCGGCTCTGGCCGATTTTTTTGAGTACGCGTGTGAAGCCGTCCTGGCTTAATACATAACCCATTTTTGCTTACTCCTTTTCCGCCGGGTGCTTTTTTGACATGCCCGGCTGATGTCGATCACAATTCCAGCTCTTACTTCAGTTGCACAGATGAATTTACATGGACCTCCTGGGAGTCTTAAGGAGCATACGCAGGAAGTTCAGGAGCACATAACCCACCAGCATGGAGGTCAGGAAGATCTGAAATCCCGACAGCTGGGTACAGGCGGCGCCGGCGCCCTCCATTCCGTTGGCTGTGAGATAGCCGGCCATCTTGCTGGTCGCTACGATGCCGATGGCCATGGGGAAGGTCAGTCCCGCAAAGCCCGGCACGAAATCAAAGGAAAAGAAATCAGGAAGCTTCACTATAATGAACAGCAGGGAAGCCAGCACGCAGAAATACAGGAAGATCAGCAGCAGTCTGGCCGGCTGATCAAACGTGTTGACAAGGCTTACCACACACAGGCTGCAGGGTGCCAGTACGACCGGCATGGTGTGGTATACGGCAGGTTTGACCGGGACCTTGATCAGGCGCCAGACCATAACGGGGATCAGGATCAGGTAGATGATGATCCCGTAAATGGTGACCGCCTGCAGCATGGGCTTCATGTTCATGGCTCCGCCCGTGACGCAGCTGACCATGATCCCGTTGTAGGTAACGAACCAGCTCGGGACCGTGGTATTGATATCTCTCTTCTTAATGACATTGCCGAAGGTAAAGATGCAGATGTGGACCGCGTGGATGATGACAGCACACAGCCAGATCGCTTTTCCGAATCCCAGACCTTTCTCATAAAAGAAACTGCCAAGGATCATAAGACACATGGTAAAGCCCGCATAGAGGCTCGACGGCACGGTCTGCCTGTATTCCGACGCGCATACGCCAGGGTACAGGATGATCTTGATGATGTAGCAGATGATGACGATCGTGGCAGCAGCCATGACCAGGTAGCGGAACCAGGTGTAGCCCATCCCTCCGTAGACGTTGGAAAGTGTCAGTGCGCCCACGAAGGTCGGCAGAACCGGGACCGGCATTTTCTTGAGCCTTTCCATCATTTCTAACTTCTCCTCTCAATATACCCGCTTGACCGGATGCGCCTGGTCAAAACTCATAAGCAAATTCAAGATTTGCCTTTTCATGGAAAAAGTCGGAATAGTCTATTTCAAACAGAGGCTTTTTGACCTTGGTCACGTCGATCTTCCTGGCGATCATCTGCTGCAGGACGCCGCCGTAAGCCAGATCTCCCTGCAGCAGGGCGCCGACGATGACACCGTCTTTGGATACCACCTTTTTATAGACCCCGTTCTTGTCATAGGTATCGACTCTGTAGCTGTCATCAGGAGGCGTCACAGTGCCCAGGGACATTGTGTGGATGCCCAAAAAGCTCATGGTGGACTTGCTTGCAAAGAAATCCGTCATCTTCTTGTTGTGTCCCGTCATATTGGCGGCGGCTACCATGCCTTCCTTGACCGCCACCGGCCAGATGGGGCTCAGTCCCGAAACGTCTCCGGCGCCGTATACATCCGGGTCGGAGGTCCTGCCGTATTCATCGTAGACAAGACCGAACCTGGACAGTTCCAGGCCGGAATCCTTGAGGAATTCGACGTTGGAACGGACACCTGCAGTCACGACGAAGAAATCACAGGGAAGCACTGTCCCGTTGCTGAGCGCGATCTCATAGATCTGACGATCATCGCCGACACGGACTTCATTGACTCCCACGCCGTAGTACTGTTCGACGCCCTGTTCCCTGAAGGCGTCGATATAGGTCCGGGCCGCCCTCTCGTCCAGCTGTTTGTTGAGGAGCCAGCCGGCAAAGTCTACGAGGGTCACCCTGACGCCCATGTGAAGGAAGCCGGTCGCGCAGTCAATGCCGATGAGGCCGGATCCCAGGACCACGATGTGCTTAGCCTTCTTCGGGACCTCCTTCAGGACTTCAATGTCGTCGATATTGCGGAAGCCGATATAGTTCTCAGCTTCCGACAGGCCCTTTATGGGAGGGATAAAGGTATGTGAGCCGGTCGCCACAAGGAGCCTGTCGTAGGAGAGCTTCTCATTCCCGTCCAGCACCAGAATATGGTCAGCAGGACGCAGGCCGACTGCTTCTCTTCCCTTCATCCAGTTAACTCTGTACAGGGCGGCAAAATCCGGCTCGGCGAAGTTCAGTCTCTCCAGCGTCCGCTCTCCGGACAAATACTGATGAAGGATGCATCTGGAATAGATATTCTGATCTTTGGAGACCAGGACGATTTCTCCCTCCTGATCGTATTTCCGAAGCTCCCGTACGGCGTTTATTCCTGCGGCAGATGAACCGATAATTACATATTTCATTCTTTCACCTCCTCAAGAGTAATCGCATGCATGGGACATTTCTCGACACACATGGGCTTCGGTGTCTTTCCGTCCTCGCTTCTGTGGACGCACATATTGCATTTCATGATCTCTTTGTGATGAATGCTGTCATACTTCAGGATACCGTACGGACATGACATGATACACATGTAACAGCTGGCGCACTGTTCCTTGTTGTATTCCACGAAACCGGTCCCGGGATTCTTGTGCATGGCGCCCGTCATGCAGGTATAGGTGCATTCCGGCTTATTGCAGTGCCTGCAGAAGATCGGCGCAGGGGTGGTCTCGGAATCGATGACAACTCTGTTTCTGGCATCTCCGCTCTCTGCCTCGTGGCTGACCACACAGGCCGTAACACAGGTCAGGCATCCGATGCAGAGGTCTCTGTCTATCTTGATTCGATACATAAAACCGTCCCCCTTTTATATTTTTTCGAACCGGCAGGTCCCGCCCTTATAATTGGGCTCCCTGGAATATTTGTCGTAGCTGGAAGGTGTCAGCTTGTTGCACTCAATATAGTGGATGGGCGCGTAAAGCTCTCCGTACTGGACATTATCGGTGACCTTTACGGAAAATACCGCATTCTGCCCGTTGGAAGAATAAACGCGGATCTCGTCCATTTCCCTGACCCCCTTTTCCGCCGCAAGCTTCGTATTCATATAGAGATACGCCTTCTTCGGGGAAACGTCCTCCACGAACTTGACTTCCCTGGTCCTGCTCTGCGTATGCCACTGGCCGACCGTGCCCCTGCCGGTGTTGAAGACCAGCGGGAATTCTTCTGTAACAGGAATCGGATTCTCCATCGGCTCTTCAAAGATGAACTTCGCCCTGCCGGAAGGTGTAAAGAACCGGCCGTCAGAATACAGCCTTCTCTGCTCTTCGGCGAACTCTGTCTCCCTGCCTTCGGGATAAGGCCACTGCCTGCCATGTGAATCTGTCAGATCGTCCCAGCGGACGCCTGTAAAATCGCATCCCCTGCCTCTGGAGCATTCCCTGAGAAGATCGAAACACTGGCGGGGCGTCTCCCATCTGGCAATGGCGTCTCCCATGCCCAGCGCTTTGGCCACACCCAGGATGCACTCATAATCGGAGATTTCGTTCTCGCCGCGCTCGAGGACTTTGCGCATGGGAGAAAGACGTCTCTCCAGATTAATATAGGTTCCCTCCTTCTTGATGCCGGGCACCACCGGGAAGTAAACCGTGCATTCTTCCGCGCTCTCAATGGTGTCATAGATATCCTGCACAATAAAGAGCTCCAGCTTTTTGACCGCGGACGCAAAGGTCTCATTGTTGGTCCAGCTGTGCCTCGGGTTGGTGCACAGGATCCACAGACCCTTGATCTCACCGGCATTGATGCCCTCAACGATTTTGTTATAGGGAATGGTCGGCTTCTTCGCGATCAGATCCGGGGTGATTCCCACGATATCCGCAATACGCTTTCTCTCGGCTTCATCGGTAAAATCTCCGCCCGCGAACAGACATGTAGTATTGCTGAAGAGCCTGGAGCCCATGGCGTTGCACTGTCCGGTGATGGAGTTGCCGCCCGTGCCGGGCTTTCCGACATTGCCGGTAAGGAAAGCGAGATTCATAATGGACTGGGCTGTCCTTACGGCTTCATATCCCTGGTTGACGCCCATGGTCCACCAGAACGAAACTGCCTTCCCGTTGTGGATCAGTTCCGCAAGTTCCAGTATCTGCTCCCGGGAAAGGCCTGTCGCTTCACTCCCTCTTTCCAGGGAAAATGCCTTGACAAACTCCTTGAAATCCTCATAACCTTCGGTGTGCTCATCTACAAAACTGTGGTCCACATAGTCCTTTTCTATGATCTGATTGGCCAGGGTATACATCAGGGTAAGATCTGACCTCCAGCGGATCGGATAGTGGTAATCCGCATTTCTGGCAGTCTCTGACCTCCTGGGGTCGATAACAATGATCTTCCTGTCCGGGATCTTGTTATTCCTGACTCTCTGCCAGATGATGGGGTGGGCCACCACAGGATTGGAACCGATAAAGATAATGGTATCGGATAGTTCAAAATCATTCAGTGTGTAGCCGGGTGCGTCGTATCCCAGCGTGCCTTTGTGGGCTACCGCTGCAGAAGCCATGCAGAGCCGGGTATTGCCGTCCACGTTGGTCTGGAGGAAGTTGCGCATGACATGACCGAAGATGGCAAACTCCTCCAGGGTCAGCTGCCCGGTACTGATGCCGGCAATGCTCTCCCTGCCGTATTTGGCCTGCAGTTCTTTGATCTTGTCAGCAGCATATCGGAATCCTTCATCCCAGGAGACCTCCCGGAAGCTCCCGTCCTCTTGCCGGATTTTGGGAAGCGCATTGGGCTTGACAGTTGTCTGCTGTTTGCTCAGCGACAGTCCCTTGATGCAGCTGAAACCGTCGTTTACCGGATAGCCTTTCGTCGGAACAGTCTTGACAATCCGGCCATTTTCTACGTAGAAATCCAGGTTGCAGTCGATGGCACAGAAATTGCACGTAGATTGTACCTTCCTCATGATTTGTCTTCTCCTCTTGTTCATTTGCTTATGGTTAAAATAATCCATTATTATCATATCATTTTTGCGTATTTTTTCTATATAGTCCGCTGTTCATGTTCTTTTTTGTTTATTATCACCAGAATTTTTGCTATGATTAAATAACAGTACTCGGTTCTTTGACACTTGAATAGCTATGAAAATCCTGTCAGCCCGCATGGTTGACTGTTTTTTTTGTCAATCCAGATGTTATTTATATTGCGTAATGCTAAGTACTGTGCTATACTATATATAGACTTTATCATGGGAGGCCGGTACGAGATGCGCTTAAATATCGTTAAATCAGCCCATTCCACATCTTACTCAGTGATCAAATCCGCCTATAAACCTGTACTTCCTGAGTTTTTCTCACTCAAACCGTTTTCTTAGAGCGACTGGTGAATCCGGCCGCTCTTTTTTGCAGTCAAATATAGATCCTTAAACACTCGTTTCATGCCGCCTCCAACAAGTATGTTAAAAGGCATCACCAAGCCATCTGAGATGATAACATCCCGGAATGGCATAAAGGTCGCTTCCAACACAAGCGGCATTGGAGCTCCGTAAAACATCTCCTCCCAACTCGATATGATACCGCTTACCTGATACACCTCTTCATTTTCAAGAGAGATGAAGATCGTACCCTTTTTCAGATGGCGTTCCATCATGAACTTTCCCTGAATCCGTCGTTTCCAACTTCGAATAATCGCCCTGTGGTCATCCGGCAGATCAGCGTTTTTATCCAGATAGTCATCTATTATGGTGACATCGGACCACAGCTTGTTCGCGATCTCTTTTACCTCTGCCGGATCCAGTTCTTTTGCTGTCGCAATACTCTTCAATCTACGGTTCACTCGATACTTCCTGTTTACAAAGTCGAGCAGCGGCAGCCAAAGTTTATAATACAGTTGTCCATCTTCCCGCGATAACGTCATCGATTATTCCTCCGCCTTCAGAAACGCCATGATCTCATCAAAGGTTCTTGGACTGTTCTCTACAGCCTTCAGAAGTTCCTGCTTTCTCTGTGCATCTTTCTTATCAAGCAGATCCCTGAGTTCTTTGACTGTAGCGTCATATCTGGCCTTCGCTTTCTCAACAGCCATCTGTGCCTGCTCTATCTTTTCATCCAACGTGATAGTTTTTCTTATTCTTGCCATGCGTCCGTCCTCCGTTATTCTTCGATCCCAGCCAGCAGTTCACTGAGTTCATTGGCCCTGTTCTTCACAGATCTCGCATCCATCCTGAATGCACTCAGGATCGTTTTCTGCGTCGCTGTTACTGCGTGATCCATTCGATATCTGCCGTCCAGCCCACGGACCATCTCGATCTTTTCCAACTCACGGATCGCGGCAGGTACCGTCATGTAATTCGGCTTTGTTTCGAGTTTTTCCAGTTCATCCTTCAGCAGCGTATACATCCTGCACCGAACAATCAGGGCAATGAATTCTGTAAAGATCTTTCCTGCCGCCGCCTCATCGGACTGGACCCGCAGGCTCCTGTTCCCAAGATAGCTTTTATCTCCGGAGAACAGTTTCTCTGACGCATCTCTGCTCTTGTATAACTCCAACGCCTCCTTAGCTGACATCTTTTTTGAAGTGACGATTACGAAGTATCCGCAAAGATCCCGTTCCCGTTCTTTGACTTCTGTTTTCTCCTTTGCAAAGAGAAAGACCCCGTCCTCCTCATGAATAAACAGTTCAAAGTACTGGCGGTATCCTTCTCCGATCGTGACGGCTTTTCCTTTCAGCCTGTCAAGGTGGTTCGCCATGCGGTCGATCTTTGCCTCGACCTGTTCCCGCTGTGCACTGGCCTTCTGATCTGAATAGTACAGGTGGAAATATCGCTCTTCTTCGTCCGACGCGTAAAGCTGATGGCGGACTGTCATTCCGTACGTCTTGTATTTTCGGATACTGCATTCCCGCTTATTCTCGAACTTTCCTTTGTTCTCAAGAATCAGGCCGCTGACGAAAGAGGCCATTCCTTTGACCATGATCACAAAGTCATAGCCGCACTGATCCATGTACCGGATGTTCTCCTTGCTGAAGTATCCCCGGTCAAGGATGAAGCCGACTCTTTTATAGCCGTAACCCTTCGCCTTTTCCAGCATGAACTGCAGCTGTGAGACATCTACGATACTTCCGGGGTACTGCTCATAAAAAAGAGGCTCCCGGTTGTTTGTGTCATAAGCGACCGCATAGTTGAAGATCGGCAGGTCCCTCGGATCCTTTGCATGTCCAAACTCAACCATCTCAATGTCGCCAGCCTGACAGTTCTTGTTCGTTGAATCATAAGAAATGTATATCTTTTCCCTGTGGTCCCGGGTCGCATTCCATTCGTTCAGGAACCCTATGCTCTGATCATCTGTAATCGAAGCAAAAAAGTCAGAGACCTTCGTATCGCTGTATATATGCATCTTCTCTGTAAAAAGAGGATGATTATACGCATACATCGGATAATACTGTCCGGCATTGTTCTCACAGACGATCGAGTATGCACACAGGTCAAGGAACAGCCCGCAATCCTTTGGCCCCAGATATTTCATGAGTATCTGCGGAAGATTGTATTCCTCCATGATCTTCCGGATGACCAGAAACGCGCCGATTCGCAGGCAGCTGCTTCTGGAGGCATCTCTTTTTAATTCGGGAAGTTCTGTGTCTCCAAAGTATTTCAGGAAGTTCTCATTCGGAATCATCTGGGCAGGGTCATCTGCAACAGCCTTCCCAATGATCTTGTGATTCGGGATGTTATACTTCCTGTCTGCATGATATTTCCGGTCTGCCACATAGCGTATATAGACTGTATTTCCCTTTTTAAAACGTCCGATTTTTCCAGGCAGATCAGGTATCGGTACGGTGAAATCCAGATACATTTGGCACCTCTTTACGGCTGATAATTGAGCGCCACTTTTCACTCATTATTATACCATGTATCTGGATTTTTCACAACCATTTTTGCCCGCAAACCCGCTATTTTCCTGACTTTTTTCAGTGTCACTCACTTCAGTTTCTCATTGAGTGAGAAATCTCGTAGGAAGTTCAGGATTATCCTAAAAAACAGCTATTTTGGGATCGGTTATGACGTAAGAACTGTGCATCTGAAGCAGATTCGGTTTCAGCCAGAATCTCGTTTTGCCGGAACCGGATCCGCCGACGATCAGCACGTTCTTGTTCCGGGCATAAGCCGGATTCTTCGGACGATTGCTCATCATCAGGCACTCGGATCTGGTCAGGATCACATTTCTCTGAAAGACCGGATCCTCATACGGCTCAATGTCCTTGTGTGTTCCCCAGCGGGCAGAACCGTATTCCGTATTGTGACGGTACTTCTTCGCATTTTTCCCGCGCATATACACCGCCAGATAAAAGGCCAGAGCACAGATCACTCCAACCATCAGGTCAAACGGATGAAAGCTGGGAAGCGGATTGGTAAAGGCGGTCTGCAGTGTTGTCATCAGCGTTAAGACCTTTTTGGAAGGATCTACACCCTCTGTCAGCCGCCATGCCTCTCCGAAATTTGTTGCCAGCAGTCCTGCCACCGCATATGGGATATGCAGGATGATTTTCTTTTTGATCGCGCTGCTCATCACA
>Ga0256407_10011120_pt1 | contig 12506 bp, 6 predicted proteins | sample RumenRJG_04DNA_FD_193489 | JGI IMG/M metagenome (GOLD analysis project Ga0256407, IMG submission 193489) | Bovine rumen microbial communities from Lethbridge, Alberta, Canada - RJG_04 | ecosystem: Host-associated > Mammals > Digestive system > Stomach > Rumen | place: Canada: Alberta | collected... | reverse complement strand
GTGGGGATTGGGGATTGGGGATTGGGGATTGGGGATTGGGCCCAATCCCCAATCCCCAATCCCCAATCCCCAATCCCCAATCCCCAATCCCCAATATGCTTTATAAATTTATTAGGTTAATATTTAAAAATATTTTTAATAATTATTAAATATTTTTAAAAAGATTAATATTAAGGAATATAATTTGATAAAAAAAATAAAAAAGAAAATGAAAAATAAGATAGGAAATAAAATTATATAAAATATTTATATAAATTATATTTAGATTTTTTTTTATAAAAAGTATTAAAATTGATTTAATTCTATTATTACAATTATTCTTTATTTATTAAAGAATAAATATATATTTTAATTATAATGATTAATTTCAATCTTTTTTAACTAAAAATTAAATATTATTTCATTTTTAAAATTATCCAATATTTTTTTTTATTTAAAAATAAATTAAAAAAAATAAAAAAATAAATAAAATCATATCATTATGTTGGTTTTTTTTTATTAAAATCCAAAATATATTAAAAATCTCCTACCAAAAAACAACAAACCTCTTTTAAAACAGTCCACCTAAATCAGCATCATCCTCATCTTCTTCAACTTTCTTTTCCTCTTCCTTAGGAGGAGCTTCTTCCTTCTTAGGTTTACTTTCAGTTTTAGGTGCTTCGCTCATATTTTGAAGTTCAGGAATTAAGACATTAGTAGCAAGTGATAGACCACAAATATTTCTAAAGGCATTAGCAACAATTTGTGGTGCAGAAGCTTGAGTAGGAACATTAGTAGCTAAGGAGAAAGACAAAAGATTATGAATACCTAATTCTAGTTTTTGTTTCATATACTCAGGTGTAATTTTAAGTATTCCTTCATCATAAAATTTCCCATTTAACCATAAATATTTAATAGAAACTAAATGTTTATATGGTTTAATATTGAATTTTTTCATTAAATTAATTTCAGAAATGCTAATTTTTTGACCAACTGTTAAAATTTTAGTTGATGTGGTAATTTCTAATTGACCTTTAATAACTTTAGTAGGGATTTTCAAAGCTTGGAAATATTCAATTTGAGAAGCATCCATTCCAGTAGATCCAGCTGGGATAATAACTTCAATTGGTGAAAGTTGACCTGGTTTTGCTTGTTTTTCAATAATATATTTATTGATAATTTCAGTGATATCTCCTAATTCTTTATTTGTAAATATCATCATTACTTGAATTCCTTCTAAACATTCACACATTTTATTTAAGTTTTCTTCTGTTAAATTGTTTGGATAATTTCCTTTTTTGGATTGAATAAAATCTTTTATTGATTTTATCATTACTGTGGCTTTTCCACATGTACATTCTGTATCGATTTTTTTTAGTAAATGACGAATTTTGTGAACTACATCTGCTGGAAGTTCATTTATATCACAGAGAAGAATGTTTTTGAATTTTACTAAGAGTTCTTGGAATTTTGTGTAGACTTTTACCTTGTTAGGTTTTTTTCCTGGCATTTGAGTTTAAATATTTTTTTAAGATTTGGATTTATTTATTTATTTATTTAATTAATTTAATTAATTAATAATTTTTTAGTTTATTTTTTTTAAATTATTTTATTAAATTTAAATAAAAAAATATAAATATATAAAGAAAATAATATTTATATCAAAAAATTATATAAAATTGTACATATATACAATATTTAAATCAATTATTGGTAAAATCCAGTTTAATTTAAATACCTTTATACACATATATAAAATTTTTTGTGTAATAATAAAATAAAACATAAAGTATTATAAAATTAAATTAAAATTCATCAGCCCAATTTTTATCATAATCAGGAGGAGTATATTCTTTTTTTCCTTTTTTAATAGTGGAACTATTACTAATATTTTCATGAGATACCATATTTTCATAAGAAGAATTGCTTTTTAAATATTTATTCATATCAATAGAAGGTGGTATATAAAAGGGAGTATAATCAAAATCATTTAATTTTTCAAAATCAAAATCTTCAAAAAATTTCATTTGTTTTAAAGTTTGAATATGACAAATTCTCTTATTAACTTTTTTTGTAAGTAAATTTTGTATAAATTCATTAACATATTTAAACTTAGAATTCTCATCAGGAATATTAAATTCTTTATGTATAACTTCCTTATAAATTTCAATAACTTCATGAGCATGTTGTCCAAAAGGATAATTACCATAAAAAATTTCATACATGCAAACTCCAATAGACCAAAAATCACAAGATAAAGAATAACCTTTACCTTGTAATATTTCAGGAGCAATGTAATGAGGAGTTCCAATAATTGTACTAGTATAATCAGTTAAAACTTTTGCTGTACCAAAATCTATCATTTTTAAATAACCATTTGAATCTATCATTATATTACTTGGTTTTATATCTCTATGAGCGATTAATTTTTTTTGTAAATATTCTAACATTACTAATAAACTTCCTATATAAAATTGAGTTTCAAAAATATTTTTTAGTGTCATTCTATTTGATAAATAATCAGATAAATTTTTTCCATTTACATATTCAATAAGTAAAAAACAAAATAAATTATTTTTCATACTTTTTACCATTTTTGCTATAAATGGATGATCTAATGCTAACATAACTCTTCTTTCATAAACAAAATATTTTGCCAACATTTTTTGTTTTTCTACACTTTTTCTTGATATTGCTTTAATTGCATATATATTTTTTTGATTATGTACCAAAGAAACAGAGCCAAATTTTCCTTTTCCTAAAAATTTAATATAATATAAATCTTTAAGTGTTATTGAAGTATCTTGTAAAGCAAATTTTTTTAATAAATAATTTTTTACATTTTGATCATTTAAAAGAATATCAAAATCAGTTTTTGATAATAAATAACAAACTACTTTATCTATTGCAGTAACTGTTGCAGTTCTTTTAACATTATTCATAAATAAAACATTTTCTCCAAAACAACTCCCTGCTTCTAATTCTCTTATATAAACTCCTTCTTTTGTAATTTTAACTCTTCCTTTTGAAATTAAAAAAAAAGAATCTCCATTATCACCTTCTTTTACTATATTTTCTTCATTTTCAAATTTTTTTTTTTTTAATTTTGAAGCAATTGATTCTAAAATTTTTTCAGATAAATTTTTGAACAAAGTTAATTTTTTTAATTTACCTAATCTATTTAATAAATTTAAAGGTTTTTCTTCATTTAAATCTATTTTTATAATATGTGATAATGATAAAACATCTGCTTCAATTGTTATTAAATCAGGATAAACTATTAAATCTTCTAAAAGTGGTTTCTTAAAATCTTCAAAAAATTCATTTCCAATAATACCACCTTTATTTGCAACTAATTCATTATTTTTATAAATAGAACCTTCAACAACTAAAATAATTCTCCTTGGATTTTTTTTATATGAAACTTGACTATTTTCATCATATAATTTTTCATTTTTAGAATAAATTCCTGTAATAAATAATTTAAAAATTTCATCTATTAAAGATTCAGGGAATATAATTTTTAAACTCTCAGATTTTTCAATGCAATTTTTAAAAAAACAAAATAATAAAACATCAATATAATTTTCACCTAAAGCTTCAGTTAATTCATCTTTTGATAATTGGAAACAAACAGTATTTTCTAATGCAATAATATCCATTCCTCTTCTTGCATCTATTAGAATAGCATTTAAACCAAAATAATCATGAAGACTTAATTTTCTTATTTCATTATCTCCAATTCTACAAGATACTAAACCTTCTTTAATTATATATAAAGTATCTCCTTCATCACCCATTGTTATTACTTTGGTATTTTTTTTAAATATTTTTAAAGTTACTCTTTGTGCTACATTATATTTTGAAATTGAATCTAAAGTTTCAAAAATAAAAATATTATTTAAAAAATCAAATCTTTCTTTTAAAATTTGTTCATTTATTCTTTTTTGAGTATCTCGGAATGCAATTCCATCAAAAGAAAATAATTCAACATCTTCTAAGCATCTTACAGTTTCTTCTCTTTTTTGTTGTGTTATTAAACTCAATTCTCCAAAACAATCCCATTTTTTATATTTTTTTTTAAATTTTTTTTTTTCAGTAGCTTCAATTGATCCTTTGGCAACAACATAAAAAAAATTTCCTTCTTCTCCTTCATGATAAATAATTTTATTTTTTCTAAAAGTACAAAAAACACATTGTTTAATACACGAATTTAAAACTTCAACAGTAATATCTCTAAAAACAAAATGATTAGATAAAGAGTTTCTCAAATTTTTTTCTTCATCTTCAGTCATAATATGATTGATTTCTTCTTGAGGTACTTCTTCTTTTTCTCTATATGATTCAATTTCGGAACTTTTAATACTAATAATTGAAAAACTATTATTAACATCTAATCTATTAAGATTAATACTTTGTCTTCTATGTTGAAAAATTTGATGTAATGCAAATTCTCCTCCTTTATTTAAATTATCTGTCGATTTTTTTGTTAAAATTTGATTATTTACTTTTATAGTTTGAAGTCTAGGTGCTTTAAATAATGGATTTATACTATTATTTTTGTTTATTGATAGTTTTACGTTTGATTCTACATAAGATGATTTTGTTGGATTTGTTGGAAAGGTTTTATTTTCTACTGGGACATCACCAACCATGTTTTTTATTGCTTTTTATTGTTAATATATATATTTTACTTTTGCAACATGTTGTTTGCATTAAACCCATTTGATTTTAATTTTATTTAATTTTTAATATTGAGAATTTTTTTTATATATATTTAAATTTATAACTTAATATCTTATTTATATTCTACTTAGATATAACTATATAAACATAAATATATAAATATGAATATATAAATATTCTATTTGAGATATAAAAACTATTAATTTATTAAAAAAAAATTTCATAAATTTAAATTCTTTTCAGTTTAAATATTAATAGTATAATATTAATCTAATGACCATATTCAGCAAATAATCCATCAGCCTTTGTTCTTAAATCAGGTTTCTTTGCTAAAATATCATTAACTAACATATCTTTTCTATCACAATCTTTATCGGAAATAATACATTCCAAAGCATCTGAATATTTTTCCATATATTTCAACATTTCAATTTTATAATCAAAATAATCAGATTCAGTAATTTGTTTAATATACTCAACAGCCTTATCATATTTTTTATAATCAACATATAACTCAGCTAAATTTAAAGGAGTTAAATTTAATTTTTTTAAAGTGTTTCCTTTTAATACATTATCAATTGCATCAAATCTATTCATTTCAGCATATGCTCTTAATCTTAATATCATATATTTTTTTGGTGAAATATCATAAATTTTATTTTCAGCTTCTGAAATTTCATTATCACCTTTTTCAATTATTGCTTTGAAACAATCATAAACTGAATTATCAAATGGTGCTGTATCTGTTGTTTGAATATATCCTTTTTCTAAACATTTTGCTTTTAATTTTAAAGAATTTTCTAAATCACTTACATAATTTCTATAAAATTTATAATCAAAATCTCCTGGTTTTTTTTCTAATATTTTTTGATATTCTTTTACTCTTTCTAAAGCTTCTTTTCTTGATGTTAAATCTTTACTTCTGAAAAATTTCTCAAGATACATAAAGAATAATTCATCATATAAATTTTTTTGGTTTAAATATTTTTCTAATTGATCTGGAACATTTTTTTTTAAGTATTCAATAACTGCAGAATTAATATTTTCAAATTTAGAAACAATAGTTAAAAATTTAGGTACATCAATATCTCTATCTTTAAATATTTTATCAATTACAGTTAATAAAACATTTCTATCATACGTTTCAAAAGCTAATGAAATTGCTTTATCCCATTCTTTTAATTGAATATATTGAGGAATTCTAGTTAAAATTGATTTTTCATTTTCTAAGAATTTAATACCAATATCTTTTGCTCCATATTTAAAAGCTTTTTTTGCTAATTTTATATAAGAAATATTAGGAATATTTTTTAATTGATTACTTATTTCTTCATAAAGTTGAGTTTGTTCAGATTTTGATTGAGCACCTTTTTTTTTTATTTTAGCAATGGCATATCTTTGGAAAACTTTTTTTACATTATAATCTAAATATTTAGACATATCATATGCCAAAGCAAAATTTTGTTGCCTAATTAATTTTTTAATTAAATCTTTTGCTCCCATTTGTTTAAATTCAGCATAAGTAATAAATCTTGGTTTATCTTGATTTGGATTACATGAATGTAAATTATTCATTATTCTTATTTCTTTACAAGTTTGAACAAATAAATCATAATTTAATTCATTATTTTGAACAAAACTTTTTCCATGTTGTGCTGCTTTTAAAATATATAATTGAATTTGCTTATTTTTATCATTATCATTAGTCCAAAATAATCCAGCAGCAACTTGTGATAATGTTTTAATAGCATCACCTAATTTTAATGCAATTTCTCTTATTTCTTTATCACAATTTGCTTGTTTTTCTTGTGCTGATTTATAAGCACTTAACAATTTTTTAGCAGGATCTTCCGAAAAGGGATAACAAGTATTATATAACTGTTTAGAAACTTTTGAAATAAAAAATATATTTTTTAACGTAAAAACTCTCAAACCATCAGATTCACTTATACAATACATAAAACTAATATTTAACATTGCACTTTGACCACTTCTTTCAGTAATTTTATAATATAAAGTTTTTTTTTTAGCATTAACTAATAAAATAAATCTTTTACCACAAATACATACAGCATCTTCACCACAGAATAAAAATTGTGTATTTTCATTATATTCTAAAATAGCTTTTTGTTCACTTTGTTCAAATTCATCATTTGGTGAATCATTAATAGTAAATTTAGTTTCCATTCTTTGATATTTTTGCATATTTAAACTACTATGAAAGAAAAAAACAGTACCATCATTTCTATACATTGCAATTTGACTATTTGATGGTGAAAGTGCTAATGAACAAATTTTACCTAAATCACTAGGAGAAGATTGTTCATTAATTGATTTTGAACTAAATGGTAATTCAACATCTTTTTTAATGTAAAAAATGCCATTAAATTCTCCTTTTTCATTTAATGAAAAATTCTCATTTTCATTTTTCCCAATTACATGAACAACTCCATTTTTATCAGAATATGGAAAAATTAATTCAATATTTTTAGATGTTGTACATGAGGGTGGTAAAAATAAATAATCATTAATAGTATCATTAATATTAATCATACTTAATGAAATAAATAAATATGGTTGTGGGTTTTTTATTTCTTTTGATAAATAAAAATTATTAATTTCTGTTAAAGCCACAAAACCATTTTCAAAAAATTTAGCTGAAACAATTTTTTCATTTTTAAATGTATCACCTGAAACTTTTTGAACTGCAGTTTGAGTTAAAATATCAAATTTAAATATTGTACCATCATTATGAATTCCATATAATTTTTCTTCATGTGTAAAATCAAATAAAATTAAAAATTTTTCTCTTTCTTCAACATGATATGGAATTTCAATATAATTTGAACCATCTTGACACATTACAATAACGTTATTTTTTATTGGATTATGTGAATCAATTATAAAAACTTTTGGCTTTTTACAAAATGCAATTAAACCTCCATTTTTTGCCATTGCAGTAAAACAATTTTCAAATTCTATTTTTAAATTTGAATAAAGTTGAACTTCACTAAATTCTTCTTTCATAAAATGCATTTTTTCATCTATTTTATCAAAAGATGTTGATATGTTTTCTATATTTTCTGTTTGGTCTTCCATTTTATTCTAAATGGTTTTTTGGATTATTTTTTTGATTTGATTAATTTATTAATTGATAATTTTATTATTTATTTTATATTATCTTTTTTGTGTTTTCAATTGATTTTTTTTGATTTATTTTTTAATTAAATAATATATTTATATCTTATAGATTTAATTTGAAAATATAGATTATTTTTAATTAATTAACTTAAAGATTGATTATTTACTAAAATATCTTTTTTTAACATATACAATTAAAGAAACACTTATTAATATTCCAACACCATAAATTGCATAAGATAACCAATTACTTGGATGAGGATTTCTTTCTTCATATTCTTTAATTAATTGTATTATATCATAATAATCTTTTTCAATTTTTTTAAATTTTTCTTCATTACTATTAAATTTTTCACTAATTTCTTCTGCAATTTTTCTCCCTTTTTCATAATCTTTATCTTCAATTGTCCATTTTAATAATCTAATATAAGAAGATTCATCTTCAGGATCAATATTATTTAAAACATATAAACAAATTTGAATTGCTTCTTTAAAATTATTTTTTTTTGAAAGTACAATTGATAAATTACTATAAAAAAATTTTTTATAGGAATTAACTTTAAAAATACAATCTTGAACTTCTTCATTAAATTCAGATAAAGAATTTGATGGAATAAACTTTTCTATTTTATCAATTCCTTCCCTATAATATTTTTCTGCTTCTTCATAATTTTTTTGATTAAAAAAAGTATTTCCTGTTTCTTTTATTTTTGATATTTCTTCTATTAATTTTTGATATTCTTCAATTATTTTCATAGCTATTATATTATTATCTTTTTCTATTTTTGGACTTTCTATTTCTTTACTTTCTTCTTTCATTTCATCATTTGGTTCTATTAATTTTTCATCAGGTTTTTTTTTAAAATCATCTATGTTTTCTTCTTCTTCTTCTTCCTCTTCTTCATGATTTTCTATTTTTTTCTCTTCTTCTAAAAAATATTTAATATAAGTAAATTATTTACTTGGAATATCAGTCATTTATCAAAATTAAAATAAAGTTAATTCTATATATTTTATGAAAATAAAAAAAAATAAGAATATATTTATAAATATTATTTCTTTTTTAATTTTAAAATTTAAATTATTTTTTATTCTTTTTAGCATAATCAGCTCTTAATTTTCTATCATATCTTTGTAAATTTTCCAATTTTTCTTTTTCTTCTTGTGCTTTATCAATATTACCTTTAACTAATTCAATATAATCATCTCTTTTTCTTCCATCAGATGGTAAAATATAACCCGTTTCATATAAAGTGAATAATTTATTATCTTCAACATTCCAATATTCTTCACCATCAAAAATTATATCTCTAGTCCAACAACCTTCAATTTTTACAAATGGAGTGGAATTTTTATTTATTTCATGTTTACCATCATTATCTTTTAAATTAATATCACTTATTTTACAAAATTGACCAATGAAAGTATCAGGAGGAGTATTTTGTTTATTTGAAAAGAAACTTTTAAAATAACCAAGTTCATCGGGATTTAATTTTATAAAAGAAGCATAATTATTAGTTAAATCTAATACAGCACAACAATCAATATAATTATATAATCTTTCATTAAAGAAACCTTGTAATAAAACAGCAGGAGTTCTAATTTGGTATTTTTGACCATCATCAAATTCAATAAAAAATTTCCCTAATCTAACAGCATAACAATTATTAACTCCAATTGAAGCATCGTATATAATATAACCATATATTTTAATATGTTTATTATCAGTTATACCATAAAAATTTGAAGTAATTGGATGATTTTCAGTTTGTTCTAAATATATTTGCAAATCACCAATTCTACATTGAAATGTTTCACCAATTATTGGATTAAAGGGCTTTGTTTCAAATGTTGAAATGTAGCATTGAGATATCATTAATACAGTTATCCATTTTAATCTTTCAAATATATTTTTTGAATAATATGCATGATGTAAATAATATGGTGCTCCTTTTAATTCATATGCAAAAACCTCTTGAAGTGTTCTTTTATCAAATAAAAATACTGGAAGTGATATTCTTAATACTGATTTACCTTGAAGTAAGTTTTGACCAAATTTTTTGATTAACCATTTTGCACCATTTGCAATTTTGGATTTTTCCTCTTCATCATGATATATTAATCCATTTTTATATAATGAATTTTCATAATCTTTAAATATCATATTTTCATAATCTATATGATATGGAATTTTTACATATTTTTTTTCTTGGGATAATATTAATTCTTTTTCTTTTTCAATATCAAGTTCTTTGGATACTTTTTCAATTTGTAATTTATAATTAAATTCATCTTCAAAAAAATTATCATTATATTTCTCTATGAATTTATCGCATAAACTAGGATTATCTTTAAAAGTAATAAATATTTCATATGGAATTTCATTTTTTAAAATAACATTTATAGTTCCATCTTTAAAATTATCTATAAATATATGCTTTTTAAAATATGATTCATTCAAAAAAATTAGTGGGTTTTTTATTACAATCGTGTCCTCCATAATAAATAAATAATTTTAATGACATTAGATATATATTTAAGTGACTAGTAATATGTTCAAAATAATAAATATTTTCTTTTTATTAATATAATTTTTTAAATATTAAAATTTTTAATAAAAATAATAATAATTTAATATTTAAAAGAATAATACGTCATAATATGTTTTACCTATCATTTTTTCAGCATGAATACCCAAACAACTTAAATTTAAAATATTAATGAAATCATTCATATTAACTGTCCCAGTTTCTCCTTTATTAATATCAAATAAAATTTCTTTTAATTTTTCATCTCTATGAAAATCTTCATGATTAGGTAAAGTCAAAGACTTTTCATTTTCATCAAACCAGAATTTCAATCCAATAAATTGTTCTTTAGTAACTTCAGGTGACTCATAATAATTAATAATTTGTTCCAATTGAGTAATAATATCCTTAGTCTCATCTTCATTAGGTACATTATTGTTTAATAATGCAAAATAAGTTCCAATTTGATTTAAAGAAACTAAATCAGTATTTTCAGGATCTAATCTCTTAATGAATTTAAAGTAATTATAAAAAGATAAATTTTTAAGTAAATTAGGAATTCCATAATAAACATCATTATCATTTTTACTTGCAATATACTTTTTAATAAAAATAGAAATAAAAGTAGAACTTCTAATAGAAGTAGTTCCCTCAACTAAATAAGTTCCTAATTCTTCCATTAAAATTCTTAATTGAACAATATTAAATTTATCATGATCAATAACTTCTTTTGCTGGCATTGGTTTAGGAGGCAATTCAATATAATTTTGAACATCCATATTAACAATAACATCGAAAGTATCTAAAGCCAATTCATATTTTATTTTTTGTTCACTTTCAATATTTTCTTTTAACATATTTGTCAATTGTTCAAGTGCTTCATTTTCAGCTTTAATTGCTAAAATAATCCAATCTTCTAATTTATTATAAACATTTAATGATATTCTTCTCATATTTTTTAAACAATTAATACCCCAATATTTAAGTAATGTTATTTTATATTTGTATTTAGCTTTTTCATTACTTAATGCTTTTTTCATTTCATCATTATGTTCAAAAACTTCTTCTTTTTCTTCTTCAACTGGTTCTGTTTTTGCACCTTTTTTTCCTTTTTGATCTTTCTTTTTATTATTGTCATTTTGAGCATTTATTCTATTTAATTCACTTTGTTTTATTGCTTCATCATAATCAAATTGAACTTTTAAACAAGTTTTATATAATTTTTCTAAACGAGGATATGATATAGGTAAATTTTTTTCTATTTGTTCTTCTGGTGTTAATTCTTCTTTATTGTCATTTGTACCTTCTTCACCTTCTTCTTTTTTTTCTTCAGGATTATTTTCTTCAGTATTAAATTCTTCAATTGGAGTTGTATCAATTTCTTCTTTAATAATATCAATTGTAGTAAAAGGTAATTCAATTAAAGGCCTATTATCTAAATTGTGATAATAATCACGCATAATTTGCATTGAACCAATAAATTTATCAATTTCATTTTGAAATAATCTTTCTAAAGCCATAAAGAATTTTTCCATTTCATTTTCAATCCAACCACTTGTCATTATTTTCTTTCTTTCATCAACTGCTTCATTTTTTCTAGTTTCTATAATTTCATATATTTTATCATTTAAATCATCAACTTCTTGATGATGTTCTTCTTTAACTGCTGGATCATCTTTTAAATCAGGATAATCATCTAAAAATTTATTATATTTCATTTGATAATCTAAAAGTAAAATTTGCTTTTTAGAAGGTCTTTTTAAAAATTCTATAAATTTTTGACATATTAGATTATAATTTACTCCAATTGAATCTCTTTGAACTCTTAAAAATTTAAATATTGATTTACATTCATTTACATAATTTTCAAAAAGTTTTGTCCAAATTTTTAATAAGACTTCTGATAAATCTTTATTTAAAGCTTCTTTTATTTTTTCTATTTTTTGACAATATTCTTCATATGGGTTTAATTGTTTTTCTTCTTCTTCTCCTTCTTTTTTTTCCTCTTCACCTTCTTTTTTTTCTTCTTCTTCACCTTCTTTATTTTCTTCTTCTTCTTCTTTTTTCTCTTCTTCTTTAATTTCTTCAGTTTCTTTTTTTTCTTCTTTTTTTTTCTCTTCTTTCTTTTCTTCTTCTTTCTTTTCTTCTTTTTCATTTTTTTTTTCTCCTTCT
>Ga0256407_10011118_pt1 | contig 12510 bp, 10 predicted proteins | sample RumenRJG_04DNA_FD_193489 | JGI IMG/M metagenome (GOLD analysis project Ga0256407, IMG submission 193489) | Bovine rumen microbial communities from Lethbridge, Alberta, Canada - RJG_04 | ecosystem: Host-associated > Mammals > Digestive system > Stomach > Rumen | place: Canada: Alberta... | reverse complement strand
CGGTGTCGGGAAAACCTACCTCGCCCAGTGTCTGGCGGAAGAGATGTTCGGATCCAAAGACGCTATGATACGCTTCGACATGTCCGAGTTCATGGAGAAACATACGGTCTCCCTCCTCGTCGGCGCACCTCCGGGATACGTCGCACACGAAGAAGGCGGTAAACTGACCGAAGCCGTTCGGCGCAAACCTTACTCCATCGTCCTCTTTGACGAGATAGAGAAAGCGCATCCCGATATCTTCAATGTCCTGCTGCAAGTTATGGACGAAGGTCGTCTCACCGACCGGCAAGGACATATCGTCGATTTCCGGAACACCATCATCGTGCTCACGTCTAACGTTGGCACACGCCAACTCCAGGAGTTCGGTGCCGGTGTCGGTTTCAGTGCTCCCGAGATGGATCAGAAGCAAGTGAACGCCACCCTTCTCAAAGCGCTGCAGAAACAGTTTCCGCCCGAGTTCGTCAATCGTATTGATAACGTCGTTACCTTCGAACCCCTCAGTCGGGAGACCATCGCGCAGATCGTGCGTATCGAGGTCGGTCTGCTGCAACAGCGACTCAAAGCACAAGGTCATCATCTCTCCGTCTCTACCGCCGTCAACGAGCAGTTAGTCGATAAGAGTTTTGACCGCAAGAACGGTGCTCGACCCGTCAAACGCGCCGTGCAGACCTATTTGGAGGACCCTCTCACCGATATCCTGCTGCGCAAACCCAATCAGAAAAAAATAATCATTAAAAATATTCAACCAGTATGACAATCGAAATTACAGACGCTAACGTCAAGGACGTGATTGCGTCAGGCAAACCTTTAGTGATCGATTTCTGGGCACCGTGGTGCGGTCCCTGTAAGATGATGCTCCCCATCCTCGAGGAGATCTCCAATGACTACGAAGGTAAAGTGGTAGTAGGCAAACTGAATGTCGATGACAACCCCGACACCTGCGAAGAGTACGGTATTATGAATATCCCTACCATGCTCTTCTTCTCCAACGGCGAAGTGGTCAACCGCCACGTCGGCGCATGCAGAAAGCAGGATCTGGCACAGCTTTTTGATGCCCTTTTGTAAAAAAAGAAGGGTAAAACGCAAAAAAGTGCGAAAAAATTTGCACAATTCAAAAAAAAGCAGTACCTTTGCGCCCTATTTTGCCTGAATAGGCACAGTTTTTGTGTGCCTATCGGCACGGTCCGGTAGCTCAGTTGGATAGAGCAACAGCCTTCTAAGCTGTGGGTCTCGGGTTCGAATCCCGACCGGATCACGAATAAAAACAAGACTATGCGTCAATTAAAAATTACAAAATCTATCACCAACCGTGAGTCTGCTTCTCTGGATAAATATCTGCAAGAGATAGGTAGAGAGGAGTTGATCTCGGTGGAGGAAGAAGTAGAACTGGCCGGTCGTATCCGTAACGGAGACCGTGCTGCATTGGAGAAACTGACCAAAAGCAACCTACGTTTTGTAGTGTCTGTAGCTAAGCAGTATCAGAATCAGGGTCTTTCCCTACCCGATCTTATCAACGAGGGTAACTTAGGACTGATCAAAGCTGCAGAGAAATTCGATGAGACTCGTGGTTTTAAGTTCATCTCCTATGCCGTATGGTGGATCCGCCAATCTATCCTTCAGGCACTAGCCGAGCAGAGCCGTATCGTACGTCTTCCGCTCAACCAGGTCGGCTCCATGAATAAGATCAACAAGGCCTACCAGCGCTTCGAACAAGAACACGAACGCAAACCCTCTGCAGAAGAACTCGCTGAGATGCTCGACATTCCGGTAGATAAGATTGCAGAAACCCTGAAGATGTCCGGCCGCCATGTCAGTGTCGACGCTCCCTTCGTGGAAGGAGAAGACAACAGCCTCATCGACGTCATGGTGAACGAAGATTCACCCAATGCCGATCGTGGTCTCATCAACGAATCCCTCTCCACCGAGATCAACCGTGCACTGGCTACCCTCACACCGCGTGAAGCCGATATCTTACGGAAATTCTTCGGCATCGGTGTACCCGAGAAAACACTCGAGGAGATCGGAGATGAACTCCACCTCACCCGGGAACGTGTACGCCAAATCAAAGAGAAAGCAATCCACAAACTGGAATCCGGTAACCGCAGCCGCATCCTGCAGACTTACTTAGGTTAAAATGAATGCCTCCCGTCAAGGAGGCATTTTTAGTCAAACAGCGTAGGCTGGTCATTATCCATCTTCTTCAGTATCGCCCGCATCAGCGTTTCGCGCACCAACCGACTGCGGTTAGCCACACCGTACCGATCGCAAAAACGATCCAATGCGCGCATCTCACTCTCATTCAGCAAGATCGACACACGAAATTCACGCGGCTGCTTTCTCATAGATAGATCGCCAATTTAAGTCCAGTGGCTACGATATTCCGACCGGTTTGGGTCGTATATTCCACATCCTCAATGATGGTGGTAGTCGTCATCTTGGCCTGTTGGAACTGCGCAAAAAGCACTAGTCCGATGGCTGTCTTGGGATTCAACTGACAACGGTATCCTAAATCAACACCGGCATAGATACCACCTAAGTAATCCTTACTCAGTGCCACTCCGTATCCGGCTGCCATTCCGAACACCGGCGCATGCTTGCTTTCCGTAAACGGCATCCGCAATGCCACCTGGATCGGCAAGAAGTTATATTTCTCGTCACCCATGAACAATCCACGGTATCCCAGTCCGCCACCAACAAACAAATGCCGGTCACCGATATGATGCGAACCCACTAACAGATCCACGCTTGCCATACCGCCAGCCTGCTCATTCGGAATCACCGCCGCACCACCGGCTATTTCTAACAGAATCGATGCTTTCTTAGAGGTCGTGATCTCCGGTTCGTCTGAATCCTGAACACTGACTTCTGAAGCCTCCGCCTCATCTGCCAGCACCGCTTCCACGTCAGCACGGGGATACTGAATTCGTCCACCGGTTTCAGCATTCCGCACAATCACCACTTCCTCGTTTTGGAAAACAATCTCACCCTTCACGCGTGCACCTGTGCGTAATACTATGGTTTCCGCGTGCGCGCAGAGAAGCGAAGCGCAAAGTACTATCAAAAAGGCTATTCTTCTCATTTCGGCTGCAAAGATACAACAAATTTTTGATATATGCAAATTTATGCCAATTCAAAATCAATTTGTGCGCGATTTACGTCACATTTTATCACTTTTACTGTCACCGCATCGCCTAATTGGTACCGGTTGATATCCCCGATTTTCGAGATATGGATCAGTCCTTCGCATCGGCTCTCATCCAACTGCACAAACAGTCCGAAGTCCGTCACGCCACTCACATATCCCGTCATCACCTCGCCGATATGATCGTTCATCCAGATCGCCTGATACAATTTAATCGAATCCCGTTCCGCCTGTGCCGCCTCCTGTTCGCACGCCGAACAATGTTCGCACATCATCTCCATCTCCTCTCGGGTCATCTCCACTTTCTTGCCGGTAAGGATGTATCGATCGACTAGCCGGTGCACCATCAGATCCGGGTATCGCCGAATCGGACTCGTGAAATGGGTGTAATGACTAAACGCTAACCCGTAATGTCCGATGTTATACGTCGAATATACCGCCTTCGCCTGCGCCCGAATCGTCAATATATCGATCGCCCGTTGCAATCCCTCCTTACTCTGACCTGCATAACGAGATTTACGAGCTCGGGAAGCGGTCTTCTTAAACGCCTCTACTTCTGCGAGTTTATCGGAATCAGGAAGGTCATGGACCCGATAGACGAAGGGTTTACCGGAACCGACAGCTTTAGCGACAGTGCGGTTAGCAAGAAGCATAAACTCCTCTATCAGATGATGGTTCTCGTCCGGTTGCTCAAAATAGATCTCCGTCGGATGACCCTTCTCGTCTAACTTAAACCGTATCTCGTCCTGCTCGATCGTCAATGCCCCATTCGCTATCCGCTCCGCTCGCAACTTCGCAGCCATGCCTTTCAGTACCTGTATCGCCTCGATATCCGGCACGTTGTCGTAAGTATAACGCGCATCGGAACGAATGACAGTCCGGCAGATCTTGTATTTCAGCACTTTAGCCTCTGCGTCCATCGTGAACACAACCGACATGCAGAGTTTCTCTTCCCCCGGTCGCAACGAGCACTTGTCGTTACACAGTTCCTCCGGTAACATCGGCAGCACCCTATCTACCAGATACACACTTGTGCCCCGTTGATACGCCTCGTCATCCACCTTCGTCCCCGGCTTCACGTAAAAAGAGACGTCTGCGATGTGAACTCCGATCTGGTAACCTTCTTCGACAACAGCAAACGAAATAGCGTCATCGAAGTCTTTGGCGTCAGCCGGATCGATAGTAAACGTGAACACATCGCGCATATCGCGTCTTCTCAATATTTCGGATTTTTCTATCATTCTGACAATTCCGGTAAACAAAATCATAAAATCGGTTGCAAAATTACAAAAATTCTTGCACATATCAAAATTTTTCCGTAACTTTGCACGCTTTTTTGCGTGAAAAATCAAAGTTAAAAAGAAAAAACTAAAAAACAATATAATTATGAATGTAAAAGTAAGTAATGTGAATCAGCCGCAATGGAAAGAGTGCAACGTACACGCTACCCTTCCTGCCGAGCTGAGCAAACTGCAAGAGATCGCGTACAATGTGTGGTGGAGTTGGTACGGAGACGCGAAGGATTTGTTCCGTTACATTGACCTCGACGCTTGGCATAAGGCCGGTTCGAACCCCATCGTCCTGCTGAACACCATCAGTTACGACCGCATGGTGGAACTCACCAAGGACGCGAAGTTCATGAAGAAACTCAACGACGTCTATGCGGTTTTCCGTGCCTATATGGACGAACCTAAGGATAAGAAAAAACCGACGGTAGCCTATTTCTCGATGGAGTATGGTCTGACCCATGTGCTTAAGATCTACTCCGGTGGTCTCGGTATCCTCGCAGGTGACTATATCAAGGAAGCGTCGGACTGCAACATTGATATGACCGCCATCGGTTTCCTTTACCGTTACGGTTATTTCACCCAGACGCTGAGTCCTGAAGGTCAGCAAATCGCTAACTACGAGGCTCAGAACTTCTCGAATCTTCCGATCACTCAGGTCAAGGAAGCAGACGGTTCGAACATGATCATCGAGGTGCCCTATCCCGGTCGTACCGTGAAGGCATATCTCTGGAAAGTGGCGGTAGGTCGTATGAACCTCTACCTGCTCGATACCGATAACGAACTGAACTCCGAATGGGATCGTCAGATCACCCACCAACTCTACGGTGGTGACTGGGAGAACCGTATCAAACAGGAGATCATGTTGGGTATCGGCGGTATGCTTGCCCTCAAGAAACTGGGTATCAAGAAGGATGTTTACCATTGCAACGAAGGTCACGCGGCCCTCATGGGTTTGCAACGCCTCGTGGATCTGGTAGCCGAAGGTCTTACCTTCAACCAGGCCAAGGAAGTCGTACGTGCTTCCGGTTTATACACCTGCCATACCCCGGTTCCGGCCGGACACGATTACTTCGAAGAAGGTCTGTTCTACAAGTATATGGCGGAGTATGCACCAAAACTCGGTATCGAATGGCATGACCTCATTGGTATGGGTCGTACCAATCCGGAGGATAACACGGAGAAATTCTCCATGTCCGTCTTCGCCCTCAATACTTGTCAGGAGGCCAACGGTGTATCCTGGTTGCACGGTGAGGTATCGAAGAAGATGTTCGCCCCCGTATGGCCCGGTTACTTCCCAGAGGAACTCCACGTAGACTATGTTACCAACGGTGTCCATATGCCTACATGGGCCGCTTCCGAGTGGAAGAAAGTGTATGCGAAATATCTGCCGAAGGAGTGGATGGGAGACCAATCGAACCTCGAGATGTGGAAACCGTACGCAGAGATTCCCGATGCAGTCATCTGGGAGACGCGTATGAACCTCAAGCGCAAACTGATCGAGTATATCAAGGATAAGTTCCGTGACGACTGGATGAAGAACCAAGGAGACCCGGGTCGTATCATCCAGGCACTCTCGGAGATGAACCCCAATAACCTCATCATCGGTTTCGGTCGTCGTTTTGCGACGTACAAACGCGCTCACCTGCTCTTCACCGACCTCGAGCGTCTCGATAAACTGGTGAACAACCCCAATTATCCGGTGCAGTTCCTCTTCACCGGTAAGGCACATCCGGCAGACGGTGGCGGTCAGGGACTCATCAAGCGCATCATTGAGATCAGCCGTATGCCGCAGTTCCTCGGTAAGATCATCTTCCTGGAGAACTACGATATGCGTTTAGCGAAACGTTTAGTATCCGGTGTGGATATCTGGCTCAATACTCCTACCCGTCCGTTGGAGGCTTCCGGTACGTCCGGTGAGAAAGCGCAGATGAACGGTGTACTTAACTTCTCCGTCAAAGACGGATGGTGGTATGAAGGCTATGTAGAAGGTGCAGGCTGGGCACTCACCGAGCATCGCACCTATGAGAACCAGGCGCACCAGGATCAGCTCGATGCCGCTACTATCTACACCATGCTTGAGCAGGAGATCATTCCGTTGTACTATGCGAAGAACTCCAAGGGTTACAGTCCGGAGTGGATACAGTATATCAAGAAGTCCGTCACCAAGATCACACCGCGTTTCACGATGAAGCGTATGATCGATGACTATTTCAATAAGTTCTATTACAAACTGGCGAAACGTCATGCCCTCCTTATGGCCGATAACTATAAGGTAGCCAAGGAGATCGCTGCATGGAAAGAGAACGTAGCAGCTCACTGGGATGAGATCGAGGTGGTATCCAAACAATCTCCTGATCTGAGTGCCCTCACCGTAGGTGATAAGATCAAGATCGCTGTTGAACTCGACACCCATGATCTGAATGACAAGGGTATCGGCGTTGAACTCGTAGCCGTTCGTACCTCGACTCATAACAACGATAAGCTCTATGAGGTAGAGCCGTTGAAGATGATCAAAGCCGAAGGAAGCCATCTCTTCTTCGAGAACACCTATCAGGTGGACTATGCCGGCGGTATGAAGTTCTGTCTGCGTATGTATCCGCAAAACGAACTCCTCCCCCACCGCATGGACTTCTGCTACGTAAGATGGATCTAATGAAATCCTATAGTAATTCAAAAGAGACGACCAAACGGTCGCCTCTTTTTGTATGAAAGTAGCTATTCTCAGAAAATCGACTGTTGACCGTCGGGGGAGAGAGGTGTTTTGCCGAGATGCTGGTAGGCGAGCGGAGTGGCTTCACGACCACGGGGCGTACGTTTGATGAAACCTTCCTTGATGAGATAGGGTTCATAGACATCCTCAATCGTACCAGCATCCTCACCCATCGCTGTGGCGATCGTATTGAGACCAACCGGTCCGCCACGGAACTTATCAATGATGGTGAGCAGCAGTTTGTTATCAATCTGATCGAGACCGAAGGTATCGATATTGAGGGCTTCGAGAGCATATTGAGCGATCTCGAGGTCGATCTTACCGTCACCCTTCACCTGCGCAAAGTCACGCACCCGGCGTAACAATGCATTGGCGATACGGGGCGTACCACGGGAACGACGAGCAATTTCACCGGCAGCTTTCTCGTTAATCTCAACACCCAAGAGTCGTGCTGAACGCTTGACAATACCGGCTAAGATATCGGCATCGTAGTACTCGAGGTGACAGTTAATGCCGAAACGGGCACGGAGCGGAGAGGTCAAGAGACCGGAACGCGTCGTAGCACCGATGAGGGTGAAATGGTTGAGGTCAATCTGGATCGTACGAGCCGAAGGACCCTTATCGATCATGATATCGATGCGATAATCCTCCATCGCCGAATACAAATACTCCTCCACGATCGGCGAAAGACGATGGATCTCATCGATAAAAAGCACATCGTTGGGTTCCAGACTCGTCAGCAGACCTGCCAAGTCACCGGGTTTATCCAATACCGGGCCACTTGTCACTTTAAAACCGACGCCTAACTCATTGGCGATGATGTTACTGAGGGTGGTTTTTCCTAAACCCGGAGGGCCAAAGAGCAGCACATGATCCAGACTCTCACCACGCATCTTGGCGGCTTCCACGAAAATCTTGAGGTTAGAGGTTACCTTACTCTGACCTGCAAAATCCGCAAAGCACAACGGGCGAAGGGCATTGTCCTGCTCCTTCTCACTCATCTGTTGTCTAATATCAAATTCAGCCATGCGTACTATCTATAAATAATTGTTCCAAATCTTTTATCTCATTTATGGGTCTATCGGCTTTGATGTTGCCATGGTCGAGGATGACGACGCGGTCACACATCTCTCGTACTTCTTGCATAATATGGGTTGAGAGGATGACAGTGCGATCCTTTCCCAGCGAACGAATCAAGGCACGTATCTCCACCAATTGGTTCGGATCCAGACCCGTGGTCGGTTCATCCAAGATAAGCAACTGCGGATCTCCCAACAAGGCTTGTGCCAATCCGACACGCTGCCGATACCCTTTGCTCAGTTCCCGAATATGTTTATGCCGTTCCGGAGTAAGACCGACTTTGTCAATAAGGGTATCGACACTGGCCGTTTGCTGTTGGCTGTTAGCCGTTAGCTTTGCCATGAAGCACAGGTACTCCGTCACATACATCTCTTCGTAGAGAGGATTATTTTCCGGCAGGTATCCGATACGTGCAGGCACAGAGACCTGACCGCTGTCAGCTTTCCAAAGACCGATCAGGATCTTCATCAGGGTCGATTTGCCGGCACCATTAGGACCTAACAAACCTACTACCTGACCGGCAGGAATCTCCAGACAGACATCTTTGAGCACTTGTTGCTTACCGAACGACTTGTTAATATGTTCGATCTTTATCATACCGTGGCTACAATATCCCAGACGAAGGCACGTACACCTACTTCCTGGTTACGCAAATCGAGTTTCTTAACGGACTCCAGAAGTGTCGGTACCTGTTCGTCTTCAACGACGGTGATCACACAGGAGTTCATCTCCGGCCAGGCATGGGTACCACGGCGGGGTTCACCGCCGTTGGTGCCACGACCTTGTACCTGCTCAAAGAACGTAAATCCTTTGATGCCTAATATATCCAACATATATTCAACACGACCTGTATTGGCTTGGTTGAACACAATCATTACACTCTTCATTTCTTTTCCTCCTTCTTTACTTTGATGTTCATAAAGATGAATTTCTTACGGAGTTCTTTCTCTTTATCGCGGTCACCGTGACGCGACATGAAGCCGTAGAGAACCGGCACGATGTACAGCGTCAGGAAGGTAGAAACCATCAGACCACCGATGACAACGATACCAAGCGGTTGCCACATCTCAGCACCTTCACCGGAACTGACAGCCATTGGCACCATACCAAGGACGGTAGTAAACGCCGTCATCAGCACAGGTCGGATACGACTGCGACCGGACATCTGGATTGCAGTATTCAGTTCGTAACCACGTTCACGCATCAAGTTGATATAGTCCACGAGCACAATACCGTTCTTCACTACGATTCCGACTAACAGCACCAGACCCAGTGCACCGATCATATCGAGCGAGTGACCGGTTACCCAAAGAGCCAAGATTACACCGGACAAGGCAAACGGCACGGAGAACATGATAATTGCCGGCATACGAAGACTCTCAAACTGCGATGCCATCACGATATATACCAATAAGATAATCAGTAACATCAACATCGCCATATCGCTGGTTGCATCCTGCATATCTTCATAACTACCGGCCAAGTGGGTCGAATAACCTACCGGCACGTCCAGTTGCGGCAACACATTTGCTTCAATCTGACCGGCTAACTCACCGAGTGAAGTCTGGTACGGCGTTACCTTCACCGTCACGATACGCTGACGACTCTTACGTTCGATGGTAGGCGGTGCCCAGTATTCTCCCACTTCGGCCACCTCACTTAACTTCACTTTCTTACCCGTCGGTGTCGGAATCGTCAGATCCAGCACGTCGGAGATGGAGTTACGGTCTTCTTCCTGCAAACGTACAACGATATCGTATTCCGAACCGTCATCTTTGAGGTATCCGCAACTCATTCCGGCTACACGGTTACGCAGATAGGTGGAGATCGTCGCAGAACTGAGTCCCAGACGCGATGCCTTCTCTTTATCGACCGTGATCTTGATATCCGGACGGTCATCCTCACGACTGATATTCACGTCACGGGCACCCGGCAACGCCATACACAACTGACGCGCTTGTTCCGCCAACTGGCTGGTCTTATTGAAATCATAACCGTATATCTCTATATCCACCGTGTTTCCGGCACTACCCGGACTATTGGAAGCCACCATACACTGGTACTCCACAATCTCCGGATACCGCGCCATCTCCTGACGGAGCACCTCAGCGATCTGCCAGATCGTTTGTTCTCGATTCCATTTCTTCGGCAGACGAATGGTCATCTGGATCTTGTTGTTCATTGTAGAGGAGAACAAAGCCGCGATGGTAGCATCGTCATTCGAACCGGCAGAGGTATTGATCAACTCAATCTCAGGAACCAGCACCATGAAACGGGTCTCGAGCGTACGAGCGGTCTTCAAGGTCTCTTCGATACGCGTACCACGTTGCAGTTTTACCGTGACAGACAGACGACCGTTATCCTGTTCCTGCATAAAGTCCATACCGATCTTACCGGTGAACATAGGCATCAACGATACGATAAAGAACGCCAACAGAATGAGGAACGTCACCAGTTTATGCTTGAGACACCATCCGAGTGACTTGGCATAATACTCGTCGATCTTATCCAACATACGTACCACGGTACGCTCATAGAATGATTTCTTGCCTGCCTCATCATCCACCAGATTACCCTCTTCATCCACATGCACTTTCTTTGCTTTGAGCAATTTCGAACAGAGCATAGGTGTCAAGGAGATAGCTACCACCGTGGATGTACAGCAGACTACCGTCACGATCCATCCTAACTCATGGAACATGATACCCATCATACCGGGTAACATCGTCAGCGGCACGAATACGGCTACCAACACAAGTGTAGTAGCAATAACGGATACCCACACCTCGTTGGTTGCATAGATAGCTGCTTCATGAGGATCTTCACCACGCTCGACGTGACGGGTGATATTCTCCAGCACCACAATCGCATCGTCCACCACCATACCGATCGCAATAGTCAATGAACAAAGCGAGATGATGTTCAATGACGAATCAGCCATACCCAGATAGATGAACGCCACAATCAGCGCGATAGGAATCGTGATACCGATGATGATCGTTGCACGCCATTTGCCGAGGAAGAAGAGCACCACCAATACGACGAAGAGCAAGGCATACATCACAGACTCTTCGAGTGAGTTGATAGAGTTCTGAATCGTCTCCGAAAGATCATAGATCTTCTCTATCTTCACGTCAGACGGTAACTGTTTCTGAATACGCGCCAACTCTTCACGCACATCCTTACAGATCTTGACAGTATTGGCACCGGTCTGCTTAGCGATGATCAGACGAACGGCTTCACGTCCGTTGGTCTTCTCATCCAAAGCCAAATCCTTGATGGTATCCCGTACCGTAGCGATATCACGCACAAAGATCTGCTGTCCTTGCGCTGTCATCGATACCATCAGATCAGCAATCTCGGAAGATTCGATATACTCCGAACGTACCTGCATCTGATATTGCTCCTTGGGCATCTTCACTGTTCCCGAAGAGAGGTTCAGGTTATTGGCTTGCACCACTTGTCCCACCTGCTCGATCGTCAGACCGTAGGCATCCAGTTTCTGCTGGTCAATATCGATATAGACATACCGATCCGGCGCACCGGAAAGAGAGATATTTCCGATACCGTCAATTTGGTTGAGTTGCGGAATGACTTCGTCATTCATAATCTTGTCCAAACCGGCGTAGGTCTCATCAGCCGTGATCGAATACTGCGCTACCGGCATAGCGGAAGTGGACAGTTTGAAGATCATCGGCGTTCCGCAGTTGTCCGGTAAGTTGGACTTGGTCATATCGACGTACGAACGCACATCATTGACGGCTTCATCCATGTTTGCTCCCCACTCCAGTTCCAGTACCACCATCGACATATTATCCTTCGACTGCGAAGTAATATGCTTAAGGTGATCGACAGAGGTAAGCGCATTCTCCATAATCTTGGTGACGTTCGTCTCCATCTCAGAAGCCGATGCACCCGGATAGGTGGTCATCACCGTGATATACGGCGGATCCATCTCCGGAAACATATCTACAGGCAACTTCATGAAGCTGTAGATACCGATGACGATGACTGCTACGAAGATTAAAGCAGTCGTCACCGGTTTTTGTATCGCTGTTTTATAGATACTCATAGTTCTTTCAGATTATTCCGTTACTACGTTGAGTTTGACGCCATCCACGAGTTTATGTTGACCGACGGTTACCATCTCTACACCCGGAACGATCTCCGGTGCGATGATCTCGATATCCTGGTCAAAACGCTGACCGAGGGTCACCGTAACCCGTTTAGCCACACCGTTCTCATTGAGGAAGACATAGCGATCATTCGCACCGACGAGTTTCTCCACA
>Ga0256407_10011116_pt1 | contig 12512 bp, 10 predicted proteins | sample RumenRJG_04DNA_FD_193489 | JGI IMG/M metagenome (GOLD analysis project Ga0256407, IMG submission 193489) | Bovine rumen microbial communities from Lethbridge, Alberta, Canada - RJG_04 | ecosystem: Host-associated > Mammals > Digestive system > Stomach > Rumen | place: Canada: Alberta... | reverse complement strand
TGATAGGAAAAGATATTGTGGGAGCAGCCGTCATATTCCCGGATGAAACAAAAAATAGTGTGTACATTGGCAGAATTTTTATTGACAGCGTCTATCATAGAAAAGGTTATGGAATTCGTTTAATGGAGTGCATAGAAAAGAACTATCCATTTGCCGCGGAGTTTAATCTGGACACTCCAAGCTGGAATGTACGTACAAACGCTTTTTACGAAAAGTTAGGGTATCAGATCATAAAAGAAGAGGACGGCTTTGTTTTTTACAGGAAGACGAGAAAGTGAACTTTATTTAATTCAGGTTCTCACATAAATTCTGATTTATACTAATAACACATATCGTCACTGCTCCCTGAGGCTTTTGCCTCGGGGAGCTTTTTTCGCATAATTTCCACGCCGCAAGGAATAATATATAAGAAGGAGCTGTTAAAATGTCGATAAGTCTGATACGTGCACTTATACTTTATATACTCGTTATTTTTTCAGTAAGACTGATGGGAAAGCGTCAGCTTGGTGAGCTTCAGCCGTCGGAGCTGGTAATTACTATACTCGTCTCGAATATTGCAACTCTCCCCCTCGAAGATACCGATATACCGATGATAGTCGGCATTACACCGATACTCATGCTTGTCTGCTTCGAGGTCACCGTTTCATGGCTCGGACTGCGTCTGCCGAAGATTCGTGAGCTGATATCCGGAAGTCCGAAAACCCTCATCAGCAATGGTTCTATCGACCGCGAGGTAATGCGTGAACTCCGCTTCTCAGTCGATGACATCATGACCGCGCTGAGAAGCAAGGACGTTTTCGACATTTCAGAAGTACAGTTCGCAATAGTAGAGACTAATGGCAGTATATCCGTGATGAAGCGACCGTCAGCGGATACTCCTGTCCGCGCGGAACTTTGTATAAATGCAGATGATTCCGACCCGCCGCAAGTGATAGTTTCCGACGGCAGGGTTATCTCCGCGGCACTCCGTTCACTCGGTTTTGACCCCTGCTTCGCAAGCCGCACAGCCAAGCATAATCACCTGAAACTGAGCGAGATATTCATCATGACTGCCGACAGCTCAGGCAAGTGCTGTATATTCCGCAAAAGCGGCGGCAGACCGCTCATCGTGAACGGAGGTAAAGCATGACGCGAGTGAAGACAAGTCTCATTATACTGGTGCTTCTCCTGACAGGAGCGATATTTTCGGGAGTTTGGGTGAATACTCAATGCGGCTCGCTTATAAGCGACTCTGATACTGTGCAGGAACTATGGAACAGCGGTCACAATGAAGAAGCAGTCGAAGCGGCAGAAAAACTCGAATCCGACTGGGAAAGCTTCCGGCACAGTGCGGCAGTTCTCGTGAAAAACAACAAGCTTGCCGAGGTCGACCGCGTATGTACTCGCATAAGCTATTTCGCACGAAGCGGCAGCGATGAACTTATCCCCGAGCTGATAGAACTCCGCAATATGCTCGAACAGCTCAAAGACGGTGAAACTCCAAAACTGACGACCGTGCTGTAGTTCTGTTAAAAAAAGGCGAACAAGGGAATTATCCCGATGTTCGCCTGTTTTTGTTTTATTTCTTCTTCCATTTTATCAGAACAAATCCCGCAACCGCTGTCAGGAAAACAGCAAGTGATATCGGGAACCATGTAAACGGCAGAGGAAGGTCTACCGTATTGATACCGTAGAGTGCAAATATGATGTTGGGTATCTCCATCAGAATGGTGACTATAGTCAACCGCCACATAACAATGTTCAGGTTATTGGAAATTACCGATGAAAAGCCGTCCATCATACTCGAAAGAATGCCTGTATATATACTCGCCATCTCGATCGCCTGCTTCATCTCGATGAGCACATCTTCAAGGAGGTCCTGATCCTCATCATAGAGCTTGATAACTCTGCCGCGAAAGATCTTCTCGATAGTTGCCTCATTGGCTTTCAGTGAAGTAGAAAAATATACAAGCGACTTCTCAAGCGCGAGCAGCTGCATGAGCAGCTCGTTCTTCATTGCATCGTGGAGCTGCTGTTCTGCCGCAGATGATATCTTATCTATCTGTTTCAGGTAATAGAGGAACAGTGCCGCTATCCTTAGCAGAAGCTGCAATACAAAGCGTGTCTTGAACGTAGGGCGGAGGTTGCGGATAGTACCGCGTACAGCCTCGTCGATTATCTGTGTGGAATGGAGCGAGATAGTGAAAACGTTATCCTCAGTTATGATAATACCTATAGGCATTGTATAGAACATTTTCGTCTCGTCCTCATCTGTTGAGGAAACGGGAGTGTCGATGATGATGAGGGTCTGATCGTCCTCACGCTCGATACGCGACGACTCCTCCTCATCGAGAGATGACTTAACGAAACCGCTGTCAAGTCCGAAATCGTCGATAAGCAGTTTTATTTCCTGCGGGGTCGGGTCGATAACAGATACCCAGCAGCCGTTTTCAGCTTCGTCTATCTGATCGAGCCTGCCGTTTTCAGTCTTGTAGTAATTGATCATATTATGTGAGCACACAAAAAAGTGCGCATCTCCTTTCGCAAGATTTACTGCAAAAAGGCATTCACGCGCACTCGTCACTCAGCCGGAGATCAGGCTCGGACGCATTTTCCGGAAGCGCGGATATGGCTCTTCGCAGCATGGAATATAAACTTTACATTCCCATAAGGGTCAGAACTCATAATGCACCTCCAAAATAACAATATCTAATTTATTATATCACAATCCGCAGTTTTTTACAAGACCTATTCTGAAATTTTTGCATGACCTTTTGCGGCAGCTCCATCAACAGGCAGCTCGACTATGAATCTGGTACCCTTGCCGGGTTCGCTGCTTACGCGGACTATTCCATTATGGTAGCCTACACCGTGCTTGACTATCGAAAGTCCGAGACCTGTTCCCTTTATCTTGCGTGAGCGGCTCTTGTCTACGCGGTAGAAGCGCTCGAATATACGGTCGATGTGGTCGGCGGGTATACCTGTTCCTGTATCGGAAACCGTGATAAGTGCCTTTGTCGGGATATGCGACACCTTCACGGTATAGCTGCCGCCGCTGACGTTATACTTTATCGCATTATCGCAAAGGTTATAGATTATCTCACTGAGAACAGTTCTGCTTCCGGAAACTTTAACATGGTCACCACAGAGTGAAGCTGTTACATTTTTTTCTTTTGCATTGAGTTCAAGTCTTGATATAACTTCCTCTGCAAGCTCATAGATATCAACTTCCTCGTCCTGCCGCGGAGCAGTATTTTCGTCGAGCTTTGAAAGTGAAACAATGTCATTGATAAGATTTATAAGCCGCTCGGACTCACTGCGGATATCCCTGCCGAAACGTGCAACGTCCTCGGTTTTCACCATATCATTTGCAAGCATATCAGCTATGCCGTAAATAGTCGTGAGCGGAGTTTTCAGTTCATGCGATACATTTGAAGTGAACTCGCGGCGCATAGTCTCAAGCTTCTGCTGCTCGGTAACGTCGAGAATGAATGCGACAAAGCCGGTCACACTGCCGCAGTTGTTCGCCGGACTCGCTATCACCTTGCGCTCGCCGCCCTCAGTCGAAAGCAGGCACTCTGCACGCATTCCGCCCATTGCATTCTGTATACAGCGGCGGAACTCTTCATTATGGCAGAGAGAAAACACCGTATGCTGCTCCTTTGTAGGCTTGATACCGAGAAGCAGGTAAACACTCGCATTGCTTGCAAGGATATTTGCCTTCTGGTCAGCTATAATAAGTCCCTCACTCATGCTCTCGGTGATGATGTCGAACTGCTCACGCTTCTGCCGAAGTTCTATCATCTGCCTGTTGACTTTACCGTTCTGTTTGCGCAGTTTACGCAGCAGCGGTGCAAGTTCCTTGTAGCTTTTTTCTGTTTTCGGGTGGTCGAGGTCGATGTTGTTGATAGGCTGAACGATATGCCGCGAAATCAGCGTAGCCGATATCATCGAAAAGAGTATCAGCACTGCAAGCACTGCAAGCAGCGGCTGAAGACTTTTCAGAAGCTGTGCCGGAAACGACTTCTGTGCGTCCGAAACTCGTATGACAGAACCGTCGGAAAGCTTGTGAGCATGGTTGAGCGTAGTTGTCATAAGTGTGTCGGAATAGCGCTCGGACCTGCCTTCGCCGGACTTTATAGCCTCGGCAACTTCCTCACGTCCGGAGTGGTCATCGAGGGAAGTGGGGTCTTTGGCGGAGTCGAATATAACCCTTCCGCCGCGGGTTATCCATGTTACGCGGAGGTCGCCGAAATCGGTCTCGTCGAGGTATCGTCCGCCGTTCATTTCGACTGCCGAAGCTATCATGATACAATCTTCCCTGAGGTCGTCGGCAGCAGAATCAGTCGTTGCCGTATAATTCAGCAGTGTAAGAAGTACTATAGCCGCAACGACCGCTATACACGATATCGACAGTATACTGACAAATATCTTTTTAGTCAATCGCTCCGCCCCCTATCCTGTAGCCTACTCCGCGGACAGTTTCTATAACGTCGCCGCAGTCTCCGAGCTTTGAGCGAAGGGTACGTATGTGTACATCGACAGTACGGCTCTCGCCTGTGAAATCATACCCCCATATCCTGCGGAGAAGCTGTTCACGCGAAAACACCTCTCCACGGTCTCTCAGCAGCGTGATAAGCAGCTCATACTCTTTGAGTGTGAGTGTCACACGCTCTCCGTTACAGCTGACCTCGTGCCGCGACGGTACTGCTGTTATGCCGCCTGCGGTAAGAGTTTCGGCAGTATCAGTGTCATACGTGCGGCGCAGAAGCGCCTTGATACGCGAAATAAGTTCCATAGTACCGAATGGCTTCGTGATGTAGTCGTCAGCACCGCTGTCAAGACCTGTTACCTTGTCGAATTCGGTACTCTTGGCAGTCAGCAGTATTATCGGCATTTTCCGCGTCTTACTCTCGCTCCGCAGCTTTTTCAGTATCGTTACACCATCTTCCTCGGGCAGCATGATATCAAGCAGAAGCAGGTCGGGCAGCCGCTCCTCCATTGCTTTATAAAACGCGGAAGGAGTCTCAAACCCCTCCGCTTCAAATCCGGAATTGTTCAGCGCATACAGCACAAAATTGCGTATGCCGCTTTCGTCTTCAAGCAGATATATCATATCCGTCACCTCCGCCGCATTATTTTCCGCTATATAATTAGTATAATATATCCATAAGAAAAATGCAACTTGATATTCGTGTTTTTTTGCGGTTTTTCATAATATTTCTGTTGACATTTTCCCCCATGAATGTTAAAATAAAGCTAACAGGATACCATAAAAAAATTCCGGTATCCATGAGAGGGGAAATACCAATGAACAGATTTTTCAAGGCAATGGCTGCTGTTGCCTCGGCTGCTGCACTGACCGTTTCAGGCGCTGCTTCGAGCTTTTCCGCAGTCATGACATCGCCCGGTGTAACTTCTTACGCGGTCGATGACGGCAACGACGACTGGCTCCACGCTGATGGAAGCCGTCTCTACGACGCTAACGGCAACGAGGTATGGCTCACAGGTGCAAACTGGTTCGGTTTCAACTGTAACGAGGCTTGTCCGCATTACCTCTGGAGTGCAGACGCTGACGACTGTCTCCGCGAAATCGCTGACCGCGGTATCAACATCATCCGTTTTCCTATTTCCACAGAGCTTATAGTTTCATGGATGAACGGAAAACCCAATCCGGTAAGCAGCTTCTCCGCTAACGCTGACCCTGCTTTCACTATCAATGCAGACTTCTGCGGTCCGGACGGAAAAACTCCTGTAGACAGTATGCAGGTATTCGACATCATGATGAAGAAGTGCAAGAAGTACGGCATCAAGGCATTCATCGATATCCACAGCCCGCACACTGACAACTCAGGTCACAACTACAACCTCTGGTACGGCAAGGCCGGAGTAACTACCGACGTATGGATAGACTCTCTCGTATGGCTTGCTGACAAGTACAAAAACGACGATACTCTCCTCGCTTACGACCTCAAGAACGAGCCTCACGGCAAGGGTCAGGAAGGCGACGAAGCCGCTAAGTGGGACGGCTCTACTGACGAGAACAACTGGGCTTATGCCGCTACAAAGTGTGCAGAGGCTATCCTCGACGTTAACCCACACGCTCTTATCCTCGTTGAAGGTGTTGAGCAGTCGATGAGCGGTGCTATGGAGGGCGACTACTGGGGTATGCCCGACAGACGTGACAACTCTCCTTACATCGGTGCATGGTGGGGCGGTAACTTCCGCGGCGCAAGAGAATATCCCATCAAGCCCAAGCAGGGTACTTCACAGATAGTTTACTCACCTCACGATTACGGTCCGTCAGTTTACGCTCAGAAATGGTTTGATAAGGATTTCACTGAAAAGACTCTCCTTGACGATTACTGGTACGATACATGGGCATACATCAATGCCGAGGAAATCGGTCCTGAGCTTATCGGCGAGTGGGGCGGTCATATGGACGGAAAGGAAAACCAGAAGTGGATGACTCTTCTCCGTGACTACATGATAAAGCACCATATCAACCATACTTTCTGGTGTCTCAATACAAACTCCGGCGATACAGGCGGACTCTGGGACGGTCTCCAGTTCTCAGCAGGTTCTGGTACCGATATCAAGTGGAATGAGCCTAAGTACGAGCTCTTCGAGAAAGCTCTCTGGCAGACTGCTTCTTCCGGAAAGTACATTGGTCTCGACCATCAGGTAGCTCTCGGCTCAAACGGTATCTCACTCAATGAGTTCTATACAAAGTACGCAAGCACTGAGGGAAGTAACCTCGACGGCGGCAAGAAGGGCAACGGTACTCCTATAAACGCTGACCCATCTTCAACAACCACAGAAGTAGTCACAACTACAATAAGACCTACAACAACTACTACAACTGCTTCAACTGAGAAGAAAACAACAACAACTTCTACAGTAAAGACTTCTTCCACAACATCTACTCTCTACACAACTACCGTCAGTAGTAGTGGCAGTACTAATTCTGGCAGCATTCTGTATGGCGATGCGAATCTTGATAAAGACGTCACGATAGCAGATGCTGTAACTATCCTTCAGTACATCGGCAACAAGGATAAGTATGCGCTTACTGATAAGGCAAAAGAAAATGCTGACTGCTGCAATCCCGGAGACGGCATTACAGGTCAGGACGCTCTTGCTATCCAGAAGCTTGACGCGAAGATTTACACAAAGCTTCCCGTACTCATTGACTAACGCATAAACTGATTTACAATCATTATGAAAGCCCCGCAAATGCGGGGCTTTCTGCTTGCCGAAAAAGTCATACTTAATATATGCGGAACTTTTTTCATACATAAGCAAAAAGGAGACGCACCCCTACGTCTCCTTTTCAGCTTTATAAAGCTTTTCCCTATATCCGACAGACAAGCAAACGCTTCAATCTGTTACGGCAAAATCATAACGATATCTCTGCCATTCCCTTTTCTACTTCCGCTTTCAGGCAGGCACTGCGGTATGCCATAACCATTACATACAGCGCTTTCTGAATCTTATCCTCGTCAGAAATGATGTCGTCAGCACATTCACGAAGCTCACGTGCTATAAGCTTTTGTATTATATCAGGCGCAAATGCACCTTCGTCCTCAGCAGTGAATATGATACGGCAGAGGATATTATAAAGCGTTATCTCGTCGATAATATCGTCGGACGTGTCCTCAACGTCTCCATTGATATAAGCCATGAGATTGACGATACTTTCAAGTTTCATCGCTCCCCTTAGCATATTTATAAGAAGTATACGCAGCACCTGCTGCTCGGAATACTTCTTTCCCTTTGTCGAAGAGACCCAGCCTCGCTTTATCCAGTTTTGGATAGTTGAACCTTCAAGTCCTGAGAGCTTTGAAAGCTGTGATAGCGTGAGTCCGCCGGTAGCTTCGAGTACAGGTGATATAAGTGAAAACGCAGCATTTCTTGCCTGCGGTGTATATTTCATAGTCGTACCAGGTATCAATCTTTTCATACGTCCCTCCTAAGCAGTACTTTGATTATACCACAAGTTCGTTTGAACCGCAAGTATCATCTATTGATATTTTAACCGGTTTTCGCTGATTTTTTATAATATATCTCAATATTGCTCGTTTTTTCTCATTATATTATATATTTGTATACAAGGTTACATTTGTAATACAAAAATGGACAAATGTAATACATTTCGGCGAAAATACGGTTTTTCCATTGACATGAAGACTATTTTGTGATAGTATTAAAAAGGCAAAATAATTGTCAATATGAATTAGAAAAAAACTTTTTTCACACACCTTTAAAGGAGGAGTCACTAATGCCGGATTACAACAATTTTAACAATAACATGGGCGACGTAGTTACCGGAGTTGAAACCGTCAAGAAAAGTCACACCGGACTTATCGCCGGTATCGTTGCTGTTGTCACAGCAGGCGCTGTAACAGTCGTTGCAGGCGGCGGAGTCGCTGCTTACTGCCTCTCTGATTTCGTAAAGAATCAGGTCAAGATGCGCGTCTCAAGCCCTGAAAAGTACTACGCTTGGGTAAACGAAGAAAATGCAAACGACTTTGCAAAGAAATTTGCGGAGTCATATCAGAAGGGACTGGATAAGATTGACGAGGGTCAGACCACTAACTTCTCTGTAAAGTATGAACCTACTGACGACCTCAAAGACCTCATTATCGACGAAATGGACCTCGATGACGAGTACGAAGAAGATAGTCAGGTAATAGACATTATTCAGAATATCGATTCTATCAACCTCGGCGCTGAGGGACAGACCAAGAACAGCCTCATCGACGGCAGCCTCTATGTTGACCTCAACAGCGACAGACTTGTTACCTGTGAAATCGCTTCTGATTCGTCAACTATGGATTACTTCGTTCGTATCCCCGAGCTTACTGAAAAGTGGCTCGGTGTTGACGCTGGAAAGCTTATTGAGGAAAATTCCTACGACGATAGTGAAAAAACTCTTATCGAATCATACAAAAAGGCTATGCAGGACCCCGCTTCTGTTATCACTCCCGAAGAAATAGAGCTGGAAGCTGCACGCTATGTTAAGGTATGGAACGACTGCGTTGGCGATGTTACGCTCAATAAGAAAGAGAGCGTAACTATAAACGATATCGACATGAACTACGCTGTAGTTTCAGTCGAGATAGACGAGAAAAAAGCACATGAAATAGCTAAGAACTTCATTGAGTCCGCTAAGGACGATGAACTCCTCAAGGAAATCATGGTCGACAGACTCGGTGCTGTTTCTTCTAAGGAATACGATAATGCACTCGATGAAGCTCTCGATGAGATAAACGATGCTGCTGAAGAAAACTTCGGAGACGAGGTCATTACAGTAAGCACTTACATCGACGCTAAGGGCAAGATAAGAGGTGTCAAGGTAACAGGCGAGGACGACTATGAAGAGTTCATGGCTATCATAGGTAAGGACGGCGACAAGGTTCGCGGTGAGTCCTACCTCCTCGACGGCGACAAGGAACCCGAGTTTGAGATTGAGCTCACTGCCGACGGCGTTAACGACGTTTACTCAGGCAATATCAACTTCACTTCTGACGATGAAACTGCTTCTATCGAATTCGACGACTTTGAAATCGTTAACAAGGACTTCGGTTACTTCAACGCAAAGACAAAATTCATTATCCCCGATGTTGACGACCCGATCGCTATCGACTTCGCTACTGACGGTGACAGCCAGTCAATTGCCGGTGATGTTATCATTGACGGAACAGACTACGGCAGGATCACCTTTACGATCGGTGTTAAGAACGGCGCTGATCCGGAAATTCCTTCAAAGAATAAGGCTGTAATGCTTGACGAGCCCGGCGAAATGGAAGACGTTATCAAGGAGTATGTAACACGTGACGAATTCGAGGACTTCGTAAGAGATATACTTGAAAAGATAGGCTTAGAGGAAGACCTTGCTGATGATAGTGCAAAGGCTATCGGTAAAAATGTGTTCGATTCCCATAAAAATAACTATGACTGGGATGATGACGACTACGACTATGATTACGACTGGGATGACGACGATTCTTCATCAGCCCCCAAAACAACAACTAAATCTGATTCATCATCAAAATCAACAACTACTACAACTACTGCAACAGACACAACATACAGCTTCGACAGTGATGACTACATCTCTCCCGAGTACGACGAGGCATATATAATCGTAGCTGACAAACAGTACTCTCAGTACTATCTCGGCTTTGGCTCAAACGACCTCGCAAAGGGAAGTAAATTCGCTACTGTAAATGGTAACGGAACTTACACAGTTTCAATTGACGCTGGTGACTCTGAACCCAATGGTTTCTCAGTTCTCGGGATCGCACTCAATGATGCTGAAGAGGAAGCTAAAATAAAGATCAAGAGCGTAAAGATCGACGGCAAAGACATCGCTATCGAAAATGATGCAATGTTCACAAATGAATTTGGTCTTGAAGCATTTATCTACGCTGATCCAACATATATTGAGTATCTGGAAGATGAGTTAGACGACTTCAAGAATGCTATCAACGCTGATAACATCGGCAAGTGGAAGACCATTGAGATAACATTTGAAATAACAGACAACGAGTAATCACAAAATATGAAAACTCCCTCCGAAATTATATCGGAGGGAGTTTTTTTCAATTCATAATTTAGTATAAAAATGTTTACAAGTGAGACACCATCTTTTCAGATCTTTTTCACCATCTTTTCATAAATACAGGCTATAATAATATCATAGAAAGCAATAATAAGATTTCTTCATTTTTCATATAAACCACCCTAAAAGATAGCGGCGGTCGGAGTAATCCGACCGCCGTTGTCCGTTTATTAACTGGTTAAATAATAGTAGTTTAGAGGTGAAATGAATGTGTATTCCTTGAAAGGAATGTCATAAGCATCGATACCGTAATAATCGAAGATAAGCGTAAAATAAGTTGTATCAGGACCGAGTTCAAGTTCCCAATATTCTTCACGACTAAGATCGTCGAGTATATAGTCCTCATAAGGATACTCGACAATTTTGATATCTGTTCGCTTTCCCTCTTCTATCTGCTGCTTGAAGAAATTGTATCTGAGGTTGTAGTAATACTTGTTTGTGATGTTTATACCCATCATCCACACACACACATAAGCTGTAGCACATATTCCAAGTACAGGTACAAATCTAGCGCTTTTCAACTTAAAAAGATGAGCAACACTGAACAGTATCTCTCCGCTAAAAAGAATCCAGAATATATATTCAGCAAAATAACAGCGTGCGCTGATAGGCTTAACAAATATAAATGGTGCAGTCAGCAACACTGTACTCAAGAGATAAAAATACAATCTAAGCTTTTTTTCAGGTTCAAAGAAGACCCATATAAGATAAGCAAGCGCAACGAGATAAAGAAAAGTGAGTGCCGTTTCAACACCGCGTATTCGCATTGCATCATTCACAATGGTAAAAGTACCATACGTAGCATTGAGAATGGAATAAACGGCATAAACAAGCGTTATAGCCATACAAGCCGGAGCATATTTCGACTTTTTAACCACTTCTGGTCTATTAAGATAAATAAAAACAAATGAAACCGCAACTATCAGGTTTATTATCCATATTGTTTTTGAATATCTCGGCATGAGGTCGAAAATGAAACTATGGAATATGTCAGTAAAGTCGAAAGTGAAGGCTCTCATAGCCTGAGTATCACCAGATTCTGCAATCTGAGAATATGTATTGTTATTGAACATCATAAGTGCAGCAACACAGGCGGAAATCAGGTAAGCAACAGGTGCAAAATATATCTTCTTTTTCTTCACCTTCAAAAGTATCACAGCAACTATGCCAATGATAATATTATAAATGGTAATATGCTCTACACAAAGTCCACCGCAAAAACCTATAACAGGGAACAAGATCAGGTGATATATTTTATAATTATAATCTGTAAAAAGCACCTTAAAAAAGAATAAAAGGAACAAACAAGTCAGCATCATCGGGAACACATAGTTTGTGAATGCAGAAGTCCAAAGTATAGCCTCACGATAGGTCGGCGCAGGGAGAAGAATTACAAGAGAAAGCACATAACACATTTTAAGTCCGCTATGCTTTTTTTCGTGGTCGAGTAAGCGAGCGAACAGGTATAACGTGCCGGCAAGGATAACAAAGGTAAAAATTCCCTTAATGACTGGCTGAGAGGTTATGATAGTTGTAATGATATTTGAAAAATACCGACCATTGGGGTCGCGGTATTTGTAAAGGTTGTCATTGGATTTAATATAGTGCCATACGAAATCGTCAGATTCAACTACAGTTGTAAGAACGGTACATAATGCGTATATGCACAAAAGAATATACGGGGCAAAAGAAACAATAACATTTTTCCCTGAGCTTTTCATTTTTCCCTCCATAACAAAAAGCTCCACCATCAGGTGGAGCAATATTTATGCCGGCATTGAAATACTTTCCCAGGCCGTCGCCAGCCAAGTATCATCTTCGCGGCAGAGCTTAACTTCCGTGTTCGGAATGGGAACGGGTGTGACCTCTGCGCCATTAACACCGACTCTTAAAAACTGAATAAGCT
>Ga0256407_10011112_pt1 | contig 12514 bp, 8 predicted proteins | sample RumenRJG_04DNA_FD_193489 | JGI IMG/M metagenome (GOLD analysis project Ga0256407, IMG submission 193489) | Bovine rumen microbial communities from Lethbridge, Alberta, Canada - RJG_04 | ecosystem: Host-associated > Mammals > Digestive system > Stomach > Rumen | place: Canada: Alberta | collected... | reverse complement strand
GCAACATTGCAACATGCAACAACTACCATTTGATGGATGGAAGATGAGTGGTGTTCTCTTTTGTGATGTAAAATAAATTCATTGTTATTGTTTGGCGCTGCTGAGTGGAGGAAAAGCGCGATTATGTCATTTTTGCGGGTATTAATAGAAAAAATATTTTCCTAGTGAGGGCGCAAATTTTCTCTAGGCAGGGAGCAAATGGGGACTCGTGAAGAAAAAAGATGCCCCTCGAAAGGGGCAGAGAAGGGAATTTTGGGGTAATAGAAATGTAAAGATAATTCGCAATTCAATAATCGCAATACGTGCGGAAATAGGCCAATTCGCCATTGAAAAGGGCTATACTAGGGCTATTCCTTCGTCGCAAATAGTGATGAGATGACGCTTGTAAAGGTCACCAACGGCCTTTTTGAACACCTTTTTTGATACGCCAAAGGTGTTTGCGATGTCCTCTGAGGGGCTTTTATCACCCAACGGACAGTGACCATCGTGGGTCTGGAGGTAGTGCAGCAACTCGTCAGAGAAGTCGAGAGCTTGCTCATAACCTGTGCGTTTTTGGTAGCGTTCCACCTTCGAAGTGGCCATTAGACGGTGTGTTTTCTCGTCTTCCATGACGTAAACGTAGTAGCGCTGACCTTTGACCATGCGTGTTTTCTGCTCGCGGAAAGGGCAGAAGAGGTCTTTCATCAGTCCCCAGTTGAGGAAGGCGCCATACTCGTTGGTCCACGCACACTCCATCCACGCGAACTCGCCAACCTTGGCGATGGGGTGTTCAGTGGTGGCGACGATGCGCTCGTCTTGGTCGAGATAGAGGAATACTTCTATTTCCTGTCCGATGACGTAGCCCTTGGGCACGTAGCGGTTAGGCAGCAGGATGTTTCCTTCGTCGCCGCCGTCCAGATAGAGGCCGAAGTCTGTGCGCTTCTTTATTCTGAGGGTGTTGTAATCTCCGAGTTTAAGCATAGTAATCCGTCTTTCATGTGAATAGTCCTATCAGTAATCGAGGCCAGCTGCTCGTCGTGGGTGACGATAACGAAGGTCTGGCCGTATTGGTCGCGAAGGTCGAAGAATAGCTGGTGCAATTCCTGCTTGTTCTTTGAGTCGAGGGAGCCGGAGGGCTCATCGGCCAGGATGACGGCAGGGTTGTTGACCAGAGCGCGAGCTACGGCGATGCGCTGCTTTTCGCCACCTGAGAGCTCTGAGGGCTTGTGGTTGGCGCGGTCGCTGAGACCCATAAACTGTAGCAGGTCGAGGGCACGCTGCTTGGCGGCTTTCTGCGAGGTGCCTGCGATGTAGGCAGGTATCATGATGTTCTCCAGAGCCGTGAACTCAGGCAGCAGCTGGTGGAACTGGAAGACGAAGCCGATGTGGCGATTGCGGAAGTCGGCCAGCTTCTTCTGAGAGAGGGTGGTCACGTCGATGGAATCGACGTGCACAGTGCCGCTGTCAGGGCGGTCCAGTGTGCCGATGATTTGCAGCAGGGTGGTTTTGCCAGCGCCACTGGGGCCTACAATGCTGACCACCTCGCCACGATCAATGTGGAGGTCTATGCCTTTGAGGACTTGTAGGGAGCCGAAGCTCTTGGTGATATTTTCTATTGTAATCATTTGCGGTGCTTGTGAAGCCAGCGTGAAATGGCGTCATAGTAGCTGGTCTCCTCCTGGTGCTGAGCAGCGGTGAAGGTCATCGACTCCTCCTTCTGCGTACCATACTGGTCAGGGAAGATAATCATCAGATTCTTGCCGGAGAAGTGCTGCATGAGCTCCTTGGGCAGGCGCTCCAGCGCGTTCTTGTAGGAGATGGTGCCCTTACGGGCAGTGATGACGACGAACATGTGGTCCTGACTGATATGCTCGGCCAGACGGGGTAGTTCGTTCCAGTGGGCCATGAAGGTGTACTCTGCGCGCACGCTGGGATGGTGGTTGTTGATGTACTGGCGGATAAGCTCCAACGACTCGTTGCGCCCATGAAACTGGATGCGACAGTCCAGATTGCCTGCAAAGCGTGCCAAGCGCTCCAGCCAGCGATGGAAGCCAGGTTCGAACTCGGCCCTTGAGGGTACGACGACCTGTATGCGGCGTAGCGTGTTCAAGGGTTGTACGAAGCGCGTTAGCACAATCTGGCGGTTTAGACCGTTGTAAAGACTCTGCAGGAACTCACCCCAGAACTTCGGATTGACATCTGTGTGGACGTGCATACCCATGATAATCTCTGAACAGCCGAACTCGCGGAAGGCGTGCTTGATGCCGTTGGCAATGTTCGACGACAGGCGCACCTGTGTCTGCATCTGCAGGTCGGCAGCCGAAGCACGCTGTTGCAGTTGTTCCAGCAGTCGGAGTCCAGACTCACGATGTTTGCTGGCCTGTTGGTCGTCATAGACCACGTTGAGTGCAACCAGTCCGCGGTTGTACTTTGGGTTACGCATCATGATGGCCAATTCCAGCAGTTGGGGGGCTATCTCGGGGTACTTTACACACAAGAGCACCTTTTCGTTCTTGGGAGAGCGGGAGGTGTCAGTGGTCAAACCACTGACCACGCTACTGGCGAGGGTCAGCTCCTGCGAGGCTTTCTCTGTCATCATGGTGGAGATGATGCAGGTGATGAGTATCATGATGACCACACCATTCAGTATCTCGTTGTTCACCAAGTATTGCCCTGGGGCCACCTCTAGGCGCATGCCCACCATCACCATTGCGATGGCACCAGCTGCGTGAGCACAGGTCAGTCCGAACATCATGTGACCCTCGGCCTTTGTCAGTCGGAACAAAATGCTGGAGATATAGGCCGCCAGCGCCTTGCCGAACGTGCCGAAGAAGACGATGAGGGCCACAACAAACAGCATGCGCCAGCCATCAAACAGCGAACCTACGTTGATGAGCATACCCACGCCAATCAGGAAGTAGGGGATGAAGATGGCGTTGCCAATGAACTCGATGCGATTCATCAGCGGCGACACGTGGGGGATATACCTATTTAATATAAGGCCTGCAATGAACGCACCCACGATGCCCTCGACACCAATGGCCTCTGACAGGGCTGCTGAGAGGAACATCACCGCCAAGACGTAGATGAACTGCATGACGGCATCGGAGTAGCGACGCAGGAAGTAGCGCGTGACCTTGGGGATGCCCCAGATGCAGAGCACGCAGAAGGCAGCAAACTTGATGACGAAGAGCAGCCAGAAGCCGATGCCCACATCCTTGCTGTACGAGGCCGACAGGGCTGCCAGCATCATCAGCGCCATGAAGAGCGACAGCATCGAGGCTCCCACGCTGAGCATTACGCTGGGGTGACGGCCCATGCCGTAGCGCGAGATGATGGGGTAGGCGATGAGCGTGTTCGAGGCCATGATGCAGCCCAGCAGGAACGAGGCTGTCGACGAGTAGTCCAGCAGCCACATCGCCATCACGTAGGTCAGCACCAGCGGCACCATACACGTCAGCAGGCCGAACCACAGGATGCGTCGGGAGTTCTTCTTGACGCTCTCCATATCCATCTCCAAGCCTGCCAGGAACATGATGTACAACAGTCCCACCTTGCCGAACAACTCGAACGAGTTGTCGCGATCCAACAGGTGCAGTCCGTGCTCGCCAATGAGCACGCCTGCCAGCACCATTCCGATGATGTGCGGAATGCGCAGCTTACCCATGATGATGGGCGCCAGCAGAATGATGAGCAGCACGACAAAGAATATCAGCGTCGGACTGGTTATTGGGAAATATGACATCATATATCAATAAATTTGTGCAAAATTACAACTTTTTCGGCAAATATGGAACAAAATGAAAGTTTTTTTGTAAATTTGCAGGCGATTTACAACCAACGAAATTTTTGAGACTGATGAAAGTAGCAATTGTGGGCGCCTCAGGCGCTGTGGGTCAGGAATTCCTGCGCCTGCTTGACGAGAGAAATTTCCCGATGGACGAACTGGTGCTGTTTGGCTCTGAAAGGTCAGCAGGCACGAAATATACCTTCCGTGGTAAAGAGCTGACCGTAAAGCTGTTGCAGCACAACGACGACTTCAAGGACATTGATATCGCCTTCACTTCTGCTGGTGCTGGCACGTCGAAAGAGTTTGCTGAGACCATCACGAATTATGGTGCTGTGATGATTGACAACTCCAGCGCTTTCCGTATGGACGACGATGTACCCTTGGTAGTGCCTGAGTGCAACGCTGAGGATGCCCTGAAGCGTCCGCGTGGCATCATTGCAAACCCTAACTGCACCACGATTATGATGGTAGTTGTCCTGCAGCCTCTGGAGAACATCAGTCACATCAAGCGCATCCACGTCTCTTCTTATCAGAGCGCCTCTGGTGCTGGTGCCGCTGCTATGGCTGAATTGCAGCAGCAGTATAAAGAAATGGTAGAGGATGGCGAGGTGAAGACCATTAAGAAGTTCCCTCACCAGCTGGCTTACAACGTCATCCCTCAGATTGACGTCTTCCAGCCCAATGGTTATACTAAGGAAGAGATGAAGATGTATAACGAGACGCGCAAGATTATGCATACCGATGCCAAGTGCTCGGCTATGTGTGTGCGTGTCAGCTCGTTACGTTCACACTCTGAGAGCGTTTGGATTGAGACTGAGAAGCCTATCAGCGTTGAGGAGGCTCAGAAAGCTATCGCTGCCGCTCCTGGCTGTACGCTGGTTGACGACCCCGCTAACCTCGTGTACCCCATGCCACTCGAGACTGCTGGCAAGGACGATGTCTTCGTAGGTCGTGTGCGCAAAGACTTGAGCGATGAGAACGGTCTGACCTTCTGGCTCTCTGGTGACCAGATTCGTAAGGGTGCTGCTCTCAATGCCGTCCAGATTGGTGAGTATCTCATCAAGGTCGGTAACGTGAAGTAAACGCTTGGGCTACAGTGCCCCTCAAAATACCTACTTTTGGCGATTGTAGGATATGGAAAAAATGTGTACTTTTGCAGCGTGATAGTCCGCTATCCGCTAACGAAGTACACATTATTAATATATAAGACAAGCTTATGAAGAAACTTTTTACGCTACTATTTGTGTTCCTGGCAGTACTGAGTGCCAGTGCAGAGGAAGTCACCTTTGACTTTGAAAACAATAACGGAAACTGGCCAGTAGGCGAGGGCACCAATTTTGCTGATGGCAATCTCACACAACCCTTGGTGGTTGATGGTGTGTCGCTGACAGGTATTCAAGGTGATGCCACCAAGCCCTGTCGATTGATGAAAGACAACAACGGTGTCACGGCCCTCTATGTCTATAAGCTGGGCTCCATCAAGTTTAATGCCCCTGAGGGAAAGGCGCTGATAACGATTGCTGTGACCATGAAGAGTGGCACTTTCGATTTGACTCCTAATAATGGTGCTGTTGTTGATAACGTATGGACGGGAAATGCTACAGAGGTGGTGTTTAACCATACCAATAGCGGAAATCGCCAGATGCTGAAGATTGTCGTCACCATTGGCGATGAGAACGACGAGACAGTTAAGCCAGGTGCTGTCACTTACGACACAGAAGTCACTGATATCGCTGCTTTCAATGCTGTCGAGGACGGCAAGGTTGCCAAGCTGACGCTGACTAACGCTCGTGTGAATGGTGTGAAAGGTAGTAACTATTATGTAGAGGATGCTACAGGCGCTACAGTCATCAAGGGTGTGGAACTAACTGCTGCAACAGCACTCAACGGATATATTATTGGTACGAAGTCTACTGACAATGGCATTGATTATATGAACGATCCTGCAGTGGCTGTGGAATACCAGTTGACTGCCACCGATGCTACAACCTTTGAGGCTACTGCTACTACATTGATGGGTACTGTAATGACTGCCGACGAGGCTGCTACTCAGGCAAACTACGGCCGTCTGATTACGCTGGAGAATGTTAGCATTAGTGGTAGTGGTCAGAACAAGACTCTGACGGATGCAGAGGGTAACACACTTGTTATCAAGGCTCGCGACTATATGGGTGTGCTGCCTTCAGACTATGTATGGCCAGAACAAGCTAGCAAGATTACTGGTGTCGTTATTTATTATATGACTGGCTGGTTCCTGATGCCTATCTCTGCTGATGCTATCGTTCCTGCTGGCACACAGCCTACAGAGGTTACCTTTGCATTTAACGAGAGCTTGCACAAAGTGGGTGCCAAACTGACTGATCCAGAGGGCTTTATCTTCAATGAAACCTTTACCGTTGACAATGTCGCTCTGCAGGTTACTGCTGGTTCGGCCCAGTCGGCTATTTATGCGGACGGCAGTCGTGGTACTTGTCTCGCTATGTTCCCCATGTATGCGATGATGGGCATTACCGCTCCTGAAGGCTATGCAGTAACGAAGATTGAGTTTACGCAGGCTGGTGCTGGTGATTTGAATATGACTCCTATGGTAGGTAATGTCGAGGACCATACTTGGACGGGAAATGCTGATGTGGTGTACTTCACCATGCCTCAGAAGCAAGGTACAGCATATCTTGCAAAGGCCACCATCACACTTGCTGAGAAAAATTCAGAGACTGAAACTGCTGTCATTGAATATACAGAGTGTGAGAATATTGCTGCGTTCAATGCCCTTGAAGAGGGAACACCTGCTAAGGTTAAACTGACGGATGCAGAGGCTATTGGTATTTCTGCCAATGGTTATAGCACAGGTTGGCTGCAGGACGCTACAGGTGGCTGTGTGGCTCAGTATTCTACACTTGTTGCTGCTATGCAAGAGAAGGCTAAACTGAATGGTTATGTATATACCATCGCACGCAAAAATGCTGGCAATGTGCAGATGAAGGAGGCTATTCATACGCAGCAAAGCAATCTTACCGTTGAAATAGTCAATGACTTAACCGTTATCGAAGGCACACTTGCCGAGGTGAACATTGATGCCAATAAGAATAGGTTGGTGAAAATTAGTGGTGCTACACTGGCTATGACAAGTGCTACAGCAGGTACGCTGACACAGGGCGACGTAACCATTGATGTCAACAACGGCAATGAGACATCTAACCAACAGCTTCACATGATTGAGAATTGGACTAAGGATACTACCTTGGAGAACATCACCATCGTAGCCATCCTGACAGGTAAGTCTGATACAGTAAACCAGTTGTTGCCCGTCTCTATCAGTGCTAACGCTTCAGGCATAAGCAATGTCAATGCTGCTGATGTGAAGGGTGTGCAGATTTACAACTTGCAGGGTATTCGTTTGAACAGTGTGCAGAAGGGCCTGAATATTGTTAATGGTAAGAAAATCAATATTAAGTAATCATATCATAGTATAGATATAGAATGATTAGAAAAGTAATATTGTTTTGTAGCGCCTGTCTGCTCCTCAGCGGACAGGCGTCTGCACAGAATCTAGAGGGACTTGTTGGCAATTGGAAATTTGTCGCCAGTCCTTTTGAGGGTGGCAGCGAGGAAATAGCTTTTACCACTAAGGCAGCAACGGATGGAACCACACTCGACTGTCATGCTGAGCAGCTGATGGTGAGAGGTGCCAATACCTATGCTGCCGATTGGAAAATTGTGGTGGAACAGAGCGGTGAGAACATCCGTCTTGGATGGGTGCTCGACTCAGAGAATCCTGTTTCTTCACAGGAGTTTCAGGAGCCTGCTTCAAGTTACGTAATGTTTGGCAAAGATGTTGATGAAAATCATCGTTATATCTATCTGCTGTCAGAGAATATCGAAACACAGAAGTTGGAGGGAATGACACTTTGGAGCGACTGGCAGGCTGCCGGCAGTACCACTTTTTCACTGCCTAAGACGCAGCAAATCTATGCCGTGGTGAGCACTAATCAGCCCTACAATGGCGCTGTGGGTTATGCCGAAGTCTGGGCGAGTGCAAAATTACAAAAGGTTACAAGCACTGGCATCGAGCCCATTCACAATTCACAATTCACAGTTTCAAATTCAATCTACAACCTGCAGGGTATTCGCTTGAATAGTCTGCAGAAGGGCCTGAACATTGTCAATGGTAAGAAGGTCGTGATTAGATAATTTTTGTTAGTGATAAATAAGGAAAGGTACCTGGGGCTTAGTGTTTCAGGTACTTTTTTATTTCTCTGAGATATGGCTGTTCTTAGAACGTATGCCCAGCGGCGATGAGGAAAGTGGTGCGGCTGGGATTATGGATACCAGATGGGGAATCGTTGGGAGTAGTGGCGTGACGGTAGTCGAAGGCAGTACGCACGAAGGTGTTCAGACGGGTGCCAGGGAAGAGGAAGTTGTACTTCAACTGCAGGCCGAGGTGGTACTGCTTGGCTGTCAGGAACTCATAGTCGCGATAGAGGAAAGCCTCCATCGTGGCAGGCTGAGGTTGTTTGGCGCTGGGTGTCACGAACGAACCATCGTGGTAGGGGTCACCAGAACCTGTCTGGTAACCACCATTCAGGGTCACGCCAAGGATGCCTCCCAAGAGATTAAGATTGCGCGCCACACTGGCTGCTATTTCGCTGGTGTTCAGTTGTTGCTGTCGATAGTAAGGATAGAGGTAGGCTGTGATGTCGCGCTGTTGCCAATGGTAGCCAGCTGTGATGGTCCATGTGGGCAACTCGTGACGGATACCCAGATGGAGGGTGTAGTCGATGTCGAAGTTGCGCCAGCCTTTCTCACCACTCTTCGTGGCATCGTAATATTCGTAGTAGGTGGCGCCATACTCGTTAGTCAGTCCGCGATAGGTGTTGATACGGTTTTCCAACTTCTCGCTCTGGTATTTGACATCTAGGCTGAACCTTGATGCGCTGAAGGCGTAGGAGACGCGCCCCTGAAGGGTGAAGATGTCGCGATCGTGGTCGGTATAGGTGATGGTGTATTGCGATGGACGACCATAATAGCCCGTTGCGTGACTGTAGGAAGTGGCAGCGAAGAGGGAAAGCCCACTGTTGGTACGCTGAGAATGGTGGCCAGGACGCAGTTCGAACTGCAGTCCCACACCATGAGCGTCCTCGAAGAGGGGCATCTCGTTGGTCTTGTCCGTATAGCCGTCGTTGCCAAACTGCTCGACGATACCCATCAGCGCTCCATAGTCGATGAGCGACTTGTACACCTTGTCAGCCTTGCCGTAGGTACCAAACTCCATACTCTCCGTACGACGATGGTAGGTGTAGTCGAGACCCACGTTGAGGCTTGAACGCTGAATAATGAAACTACCCAGCACGCCAGCTGTGAAGACGAGGTTCATCAGTTTATTCTTGTGGCGCAGGTCCTTGTATTTGGCGTAGTTGGCAGTAGTGTAGTCTGCTTTCATGCCAACTGCAAAACCGTTAGTCACAGTATAGCCGAAGGCACCCACGAGGTGATAGGTGTCTCGATGCTTGCGTCCTAGGTTGGTCAGCGAGTCTTCTACGATGTCAAAAGGCAGGCGCTCTTGCATGAAGACAGAGCCCGTCATATCCTTGCCTGACAGGTTGTCGTAGCTGATGGCACCATAGACGACAGCACGCGGACTGAGTCGATAGTACGACTCGATGACGCCTTGGAAATCGTTCAACGAGGGTGAACCGCTGAAGTTTGTCAGTTTACCACTGGCGTGAGCGAACGATACCTCTGCTTCCGCAATGTTCTCGCTATTAAACAGCGTCAGGGCAGCTGCATTACGTTGGGTGAGCCAGGGCGACGACTGCTGCACGAAACGGTAGTCGCGCAAGAGCAGGCTGTCTTGAGCGAAGAGTGTGCTGGCATTCAGTGCCAGCATACAGAACAGAAGGGCGGTTATTTTCTTAGTGAGCATAGCTGGCGTTCGTGGAAATCGTTGGTGGCATTGTTGGTGTTCTGATAGATGATGTGGGCACCTTTCTGAATGCTGGCTTCAGCATCAATACCGCTGGGGTCGGTACTGTCGTCAACACCCAAGGTATAACCATAGACGAGCTTACCCTCATTCTCTGACAGTTGCTCTGTAGCTTGCTGGTCAACGTTGCGATAGATGGAATGTCCCTTTTTGTTGGTCATCCAGACGTAGCCAGCATCGATATCGGCTGTAAGGCGCTTCATGCATTGTGTGGCATAGTCAGTAGAGAAGACCTCGATAGCATCGATAATCCAGTTGTTGGGTACCTTGATGCAACGCTTGGCAACATTGTTTCCACCCCCATCATACCAGTAGTTATCTGTATTCTGTGCAAAATCGGCAGGGACTACGTCCTTCGTCTGAAACAGCACTATGGAGGGTGACGAGTTGCTTAGTGGCCAAGCGTTGCCCAGTCCATAGACAGCTGCCTTCAGATAGTGCGACGTGGGGATAACCTCCGATGGTGTGGGGCAATAGCGCTGGTTGCTGTAACCACTCTCTGGGTCGAACATACAATAGTAGTCTGGGTTGGCATAGTTGATAGACTGACTGATAGTCTGCGTATTGTCGATGGCGCCATGAATGTTGACGACAACCTCGGAGTACGGCTCGATGGTCAGTGTCGAGGGAAAGTACCAGATGCCATTCCATAGGGGTGTGAAACCTTCTCCCTCGTAGTTTAGGCGACCATCTGCCAGATAGTTATTGTTGTTGGCCTGAGCGTTGGCTGGTGCCGACATCCCAAAGCAGAGGTTGTCGTAGGATGCAGGTTCAGCGCTGTTGTTATAGAGGATGACGCACTTGTCGTAGTGGAAGGAAGTAACTCCATCGTCGGCCATACAACCGCCGCAGTAGAGCTCCTTGATGACCAGTCGGCTGATGGTGGCGCGTTTCATAGGAATGGTAGCTGTAATGGGACTGCCGGCAAGAACGGTAATCTGTCCTGACGTGCCGTTATAGCTGTAGTATTCGTTACTTGTTGTATTGCGCGTCTGCGAGGTCAGCGCCTCGTAGAGTCCTGGCGTCACGTTGAAAGTGGCAATGCCCTGTGCATTGGTCTTCTCAATAAATACGCTAGCTGTATTGATGTTGCGCAGTTGGACGTCGAGACCAGACAGGTCATCGTTGAGGCCTGTTAGCTGGACCTTTACCTCGTTGGTATCAACAGAAGGAGCGTCTTGGTCCGAGCAAGCAATGAGGTATGTTGCTATGACATAGCAACAAGCGAGACATATGATGGTGCGGAGTATTTTCTTCATAGCTTGAGTCTGAGGGATAATCCGTAATAGTAGCTGGGAATATAACTGCTGGAGAAGAGCGACGTGTCGAGGTCTGTCTGCGAGGAGTGGACAGTCTTCATGTTGTTGAAGAAGTTGTTGGCATAGAACGAGACAGACACATGGTCGCCAATCTCCTTGGTCACGCTGAGGTTAGCAGAGAAGTAGGCGCTGATGCGGTTGGCATTCATCACATATGCGTTGTTGGGATGCACCACGAGGTTTTGCAGGTCGTTATACAGTGTGGCATCGTTGTCTTTTGCCCACTGGAACTTCTCTGCGAAAGGTATCATGGTGTTAGGATCGTCCCATGTGGTGTAGTACTCTGGATAGACGTCGCCCTCGAAGTTGCTGAGGTTCTTGCGATAGCTGTAAAGCGTACTCTCAATGCGCAGGGCCATGATGAGACGAATCTTGGGAATATGCGTGGTGATGGTGGTATTGAGGTTGAGGGTCTTCGAGATGGCACCGTTGGCAATGGATGTCTGTGCTGTAGAGGTGCCGTTGGTACCACGATACCAGCCGATATACTGGTAGGGTTCGCCAGTACCTGTCATCTTGGTATTGCTGTTGTGCATGCTGGCAAAGAGGGTCTCGTCTTCGCTCTTGTAGTAATAGTAGTTGCCATCGAAGCGCAGACTGGTGTTCAGCGCCTTGAACTGTTTGAAGTCAATCATCCATTCCAGTCCGTAGCGATCCAGAGGCGAGGCGTTGACGTAGCGGGTGTTGCTCTGATAGAAGCGTCTTTCGTTGTTAGGAACGACAGCGCTACTGCCGTCAGCAGAACTGACGGACACTATACCTGTCGATGGATTGATGGCGTAGGTGCGTCCGTCGGTTGGTATCGTAAGACCCTCCAAGGCAGAGACAGGGGTGTAATAGTAGCTGAATGGGGTATACTCCGTTGTGGCCAAATAGGGGTTGTAGGTACGATGGTGGAAGGCAGACAGCGATACGCGCGAACCTTTTATATTCATCTCGATGCCGATGTCTGTCTGATTGGTGTATTGCCACTTCAGGTCTGGGTTGTAGAGGGCTTTCGAAGGGCGTGTGTACCAAGCGCTGACAGTGGTGTTATCGGCAGTGGATGGCGAACGGAATACCTCGATGTCGTAGTATGATGGGTTGGGGTAGAGCACCTGGAAAGAGGGCAGCTTGACACTCTTTCCCCATCCTGCATGTAGTACCAGCTCGCTGACTACGCGCTTGCGACGATTCTTCCAGAAGGTATAGCGGCCATTGAAACGTGGTGACAGGGAACTGACAGTACCATACTCTGACCCGCTGATGATGGTGATATCGTCGCGTAGTCCAGCAGTAATCTCCAGCGTTGACAGCTTTGACGTGGTGATGCTGACTTTCTCCTCTGCGTAGAGAGCAATATTGTTCAGGGCAGGCAGGTCGTCATAGCGATATTTACGCCAGGTGGGCGCATAGCGCAGGTCGGCATAATACGTGCCTCGTCCGTTGTTGCGACTGCCTGTG
>Ga0256407_10011111_pt1 | contig 12514 bp, 9 predicted proteins | sample RumenRJG_04DNA_FD_193489 | JGI IMG/M metagenome (GOLD analysis project Ga0256407, IMG submission 193489) | Bovine rumen microbial communities from Lethbridge, Alberta, Canada - RJG_04 | ecosystem: Host-associated > Mammals > Digestive system > Stomach > Rumen | place: Canada: Alberta | collected... | reverse complement strand
CCCGAGTTCGAGCCCAACGCGCAGCTCACGCCGGGAGTGGAGGTGGTGAGGCAGAGCGACGTCGACACCACGCGTCTCGACAACCAGATGATGCGCCTCTCAAGGAAGTACACGCTCACCTCGTTCGACGACACCCTCTACCGGCTGCCGCCTTTCAAGGCAGTGGTCAACGGAAAGGAGTATGCGTCACGGGCCCTTGCGCTCAAGGTCATCTCGCCCGACGTCGATACCGAGCACCCCGACCAGTTCTTCCCCCCGAAGGGACTGCAGACCAACCCCTTCCAATGGAAGGAATGGGTGAAGCCGTTCTGGATGTCGGTGCTGCTCATCCTGCTCTGCCTCCTGCTCTACTACTTCGTCATCCGCCTGGGCGACAACAAGCCCATCGTGGCCCGCATCAGGTTCGTGAAGAAGGTGCTGCCGCATAAGAAGGCGTTCAACGTCATCAACAAGCTCAAGAGCAAGAGCCTGAACACCGATGCCGACCAGAAGGCCTACTACACCACGCTGGTCGACACCCTGCGCACCTACCTCGAGGAGCGGTTCGGATTCAATGCTATGGAAATGACCAGCAGCGAGATTATCGAGCGGCTGAGCCAGGAGGAGGATACCGAGAAACTCAACGAACTGCGTGAGCTCTTCCAGACAGCCGACCTCGTGAAATTCGCCAAATACTCTACCGAGATTCACGAGAAAGACCGCAACCTGGAGAGCGTCGTCGAATTCATCGAGACCACAAAGACCGAGGACATGCCCACGATAGAGAAAATCGAGCCCACACTCACAGAGAGCGACAAGAGGTCGCAGAAGTCGAGAAGGCTCATCATCACCCTCATCGTGCTCGACTCCATCAGCATACTTGTGGTGCTGGCATTCGTGTGCTGGCATCTCTACTTGCTCATGATATAAAAACTTACTCGAATCATGATCTTCGCAAACAAAGAATACTTCCTGCTCCTGCTGCTGGCTGTGCCCTATATCCTGTGGTATTTCCTCTACAGGCGCAAAACGGAGCCCACCATGCGGATGAGCGACACACATGCCTATCGCTTCACGACCAAAAGTTGGCGACAGCGGCTCATACACCTGCCCATGCTGCTCAGGCTCTTCGCGTTTGTCATGGTGGTCGTCGTCCTGGCAAGGCCCCGTACCCACAACTCCTGGGGCGAGAGGTCGGTCGAGGGCATCGACATCATGCTCGCCATGGATGTGTCGACAAGTATGCTCGCCATGGACATGAGCCCCAGCCCCAACAGGCTCGAGGCGGCAAAGGAAGTGGCGGCAGAGTTCATCTCGGGACGCCCCGACGATAATATCGGACTCACCATCTTCGCCGGAGAGGCATTCACGCAATGCCCCATGACCGTCGACCACCAGACGCTGCTCAACCTGCTCCACAATGTGCGTACCGACATCGCCAAGAACGGTCTCATCGAGGATGGAACAGCCATCGGAATGGGACTCTCCAACGCGGTGAGCCGACTCAAGGACAGCAAGGCCAAGAGCAAGGTGGTCATCCTGCTCACCGATGGCTCAAACAACCGGGGCGACATCTCGCCCATGACGGCGGCTTCTATCGCCAAGAGCCTGGGCGTGAGGGTCTATACCATCGGTGTGGGCACCAACAAGGTGGCACGCTACCCCATGGAGGTGGGCGGAACCATACAGTATATCAACATGCCGGTGGAAATCGACACCAAGACGCTCAGCGACATCGCCGCCACTACCGACGGTCATTTCTACCGGGCCACCAACATGGCGGCACTCAAGCAAATCTACAAGGACATCGACAAACTGGAGAAAACCAAAATCGACGTCAAGAAGTTCAGCAAGTTCTACGAGGCCTACCAGCCTTTCGCCATGGCTGCCATCCTCGCGCTGCTGCTCGAATTGCTGCTCAGGATTACCATCCTGCGCCGGTTACCATAACACGATAAAGAAGATTTGATATGTTCAGATTCGAAAGCCCCATATTCCTCTACCTCTTGCTACTGGTGCCCGTGCTGGTGGTGATCAGGCTGCTATACCAACGCAACAAAATGCGGAAGTTGAAGCGCTTTGGCGACCCGCAACTCCTCAACGACATGATGCAGGGGGTGTCGAAGTACAGGCCGGCAGTGAAGTTCTGGCTCATCATCGCCGCGCTCATCATCCTCATCCTCATGCTCTCCCGGCCACAGATGGGGTCGAAGATCAGCAGTGAGAAGCGGCAGGGTGTCGAGGTCATCATCTGTATGGATATCTCCAACTCCATGCTGGCCGAGGATGTGGTGCCGTCACGTCTCGACAAGAGCAAGCTGCTCGTCGAGAATATGGTCGACAAGTTCGTCAACGACAAGGTGGGACTCATAGTCTATGCCGGCGACGCCTTCGTGCAGTTGCCCATCACCGCCGACTACGTGTCGGCTAAGATGTTCCTCCAGAACGTCAACCCGTCGCTCATTGCCTCGCAGGGCACCGACATCGCCACGGCCATCAACATGGCCATGCTGAGCTTCACCCAGGACGAGAAGGCCGGAAAGGCCATTATCATCATCACCGATGGCGAGGATCATGAGGGCAACGCCATCGAGGCCGCGAAGATAGCCAAGGAGAAGGGCATCAAGGTGTTCATGCTGGGCGTGGGCTCGCCCAATGGGGCACCCATCAAGATGGCCAATGGCGGATACCTGCAAGACAATACCGGACAGACGGTCATCACCCGTCTCAACGAGGATATGTGCAAGCAGATAGCCGCGGCGGGAAGCGGCACGTATATCCACGTCGACAACACCAGCGAGGCACAGGAACGGCTCGACCTGGAAATCGGCAAGATGCAGAAGGGCGAGATCAACACGGTCATCTACAGCGAGTACGACGAGCAGTTCCAGGCACTGGCGCTCATCGCCTTGCTCCTGCTCATCATCGAGGTGTGCGTGCTCGAGGCCAAGAACCCATTGCTCAAGAACGTAAGGCTCTTCGGCAAAACTAAAAACGAGGTGAAATAAAGCAGAACATGAAAAAGTATATCGTCTTGTTTGTCTTCCTCGCAGCCATTCTCATCGTTGTGGCTACGTCGCAGAAAACCACCGACCGACACCATATCCGACTCGGCAACAGGCAGTTCGGCAAGTCACAGTTCGACAAGGCCTATATCGAGTACGGAAAGGCCATCTCCGAGAATCCCGAGAACAGCCAGGCGGCCTACAACATGGCGTGCGTGATGACGGCCACCGAGAACGACAGTACCCTCGGCCAGTACCAACGTGCTGCCGACATGGAGCACAATCCCGTGAGAAAGGCAATGTCGTGGCACAACGTCGGGGTCATCTTGCAGACCAACCATAAATACCCCGAGGCCATCGAGGCTTACAAGAACGCGCTCCGCAGCAATCCTGCCGACGACATGACGCGTTACAACCTGGCACTCTGCAGGGAATTGCTGAAGAAAGACCAACAGCAACAACAACAGCAGCAACAGCAGAACCAAGACCAGAATGGTGGCGGTGGCGGAGGCGACCAGAACAAGGACCAGCAGAAGCAGGACCATAACCAGAATGGCGAAAACAAGCAAAACAAGGACAACAGCGGACGTGGAAAGAACAATGCCAGCTACTGGGACAATGTAGGCGACAACTACCAGAACCAAGACCAGCACGACAAGGCCAGAGACTCCTACAAGCAAGCGCTGAAAAACGACCCCAACGACCAGCATGCCAAGGACAACATGAAAAAGTCGGAGCAGAAACTCAAGGAGCAACAGCAGCAGCGACAGCAGGAGTACGACAAGAAACATCCGCAGCATCAACAGCAGCAACAACAAGGACAAGACCAGAACAACGGCCAAAATAACGATAAACAACAGGCAAAGCAGCAACAGCAGCCTCAGCAACAACAAGGGCAACCCACCGACCAGGAGCCGCAGGGACAGCCTGCCGGACAAATGAGCCAGGACAATGCACAACGTCTGCTCGAGGCCGCCGTACAACAGGAGAAGCAAACGCAGAAGCGGCTGCAGGGAGCCATGCAGCAACCTCCGCGCAAGCGTCTGGGCAAGAACTGGTAAAACCACTTGATAATTCGACACAACGTGAAAATGAAAAAACATATATTCTTGTTACTCATGCTGATGGTCTGCCAAACCATCGCAGCACAGAGAATCGTCGTCCATGCGCCCGCAAGGGTGAGCACCGGAGAGACGTTCAAACTCGAGTATACCATCAATACCACCGACATGAACGGGAAACTGCAGATAGGCAACATCCCCGAGGGACTGGAGGTGGTCTACGGACCGAGTGTGTCGCAACAGCAAAGTTACAGTGTCATCAACGGCCATGCCAGCAGCTCGGCTTCCATCACCTACACCTATATGTTGCTGGGCACGAAAAGCGGCTCCTACACCATCCCTGCCGCTCATGCCAATGTGGGCGGACATACGCTGGCTTCCGAAGCAGTGAAGGTGAACGTGGTGGGCAGCGCAAGCCAGTCGGGCAACCAGGGCACCACATTCCATCATGAGGAGGAACAGCGGCCCAACATCCGAAGTGCCGGGTCGGCGGTCACCGCCAACGACCTCTTCATCCGCGTGAGTGCCAACAAGACGCATGTGCACGAGCAAGAGCCCATACTCCTCACCTACAAGGTTTACACGCTCGTCGAACTGACCCAACTCGAGGGAAAGATGCCCGACCTCAACGGATTCCACTCGCAAGAGGTGGAACTGCCACAGCAGAAGACCTTCCATATCGAGAACGTCAACGGACGCAACTACCGCTGCGTCACCTGGAGCCAGTATGTGATGTACCCGCAGATGACGGGAAAACTCGAGATTCCAAGCATCACCTTCAAGGGCATCGTCGTGCAAGAGAACAGGAATGTCGACCCCTTCGAGGCTTTCTTCAACGGAGGCTCGGGATATGTGGAGGTGAAACGTGAGATCGTGGCCCCTGGACTCACCGTACAGGTAGACTCGCTGCCCAACCGGCCAGCCAACTTCTCGGGTGGCGTGGGCCGATTCAACATCTCGGCCCAACTCGACAAACAGGAGGTGAAGGCCGGCGACCCCATCACGCTCCGTGTGGTGGTAGGTGGTGTGGGAAACCTCAAGCTTATCAAGGAACCGGTGGTCAACTTTCCCAAGGACTTCGACAAATTCGACCCGAAGGTGACCGAGAAGACACGACTCACGGCCAATGGCGTGGAGGGAAACATGGTATACGACTTCCTCGCAGTGCCTAAGAACAAGGGCGACTATGAGATTCCGGCGGTGGAGTTCACCTACTACGACACCGGCACCAACTCCTACAAGACCATCCAGACCCAGCCGTTCAAGGTGAAAGTGGCCGCGGGAGATGGTACGGCATCGGTGAGCGACTACTCCGAACTGAAAAACAAGGATATCCACCCCATCAAGAAGGGTGTGGCCAAAATCCATAAGGCCAACGAGTTCTTCTTCGGTTCCCTGGCCTACTGGATTTGGATAGCCATTCCGCTGGCCGTCTTCCTCGCACTGCTCGTGATGTTCCACAAGAGGGCCATCGACAATGCCAATATCGGGAAGATGAGGGGAAAGAAAGCCAACAAAGTGGCCACCCGACGCCTCAGAACCGCCAATCAACTCATGCTCAAGGGCGAGAACGGACTCTTCTACGACGAGGTGCTCAGGGCGCTTTGGGGATATGTGGGCGACAAACTCAATATGCCCGTCGAGGAACTCTCACGCGACAATGTGAGCGAGAAACTGGCCCAGCACGGCGTCGATAATGCCACGATCGACAAGTTTATCGAGGCGCTCGACGAGTGCGAGTTCGAGAGATATGCTCCGGGCGACCCGGCAGGAAATATGAGCAAGACGTTCGAGTCGGCCATGACGGCCATCATGAAAATCGAGGAGGCAATGAAATCAAGAAAGAAACACAGCGCTGCCACCGCAGTGGTCATCCTGGCCATGCTCTTGCCGGTGCCTGCCATGGCCATCACCAAGGCCAATGCCGATGCCGAATACACAAAGGGAAACTACCAGCAGGCCATCAAAGACTATGAGGAACTGCTCAAGCAGGGTGTGAGCGCCGAATTGTATTACAATCTGGGCAATGCCTACTATAGGAGCGACAACATCACCCGGGCCATCATCAACTACGAGCGGGCATTCATGCTCTCGCCAGGCGATGAGGACATCCGGTTCAACCTGCAACTGGCACAGTCGAAGACCATCGACAAGATTGCTCCTGCGTCGGAGATGTTCTTCGTCACATGGTATCAGTCGCTGGTCAATCTCACCAGTGTCGACGGATGGGCGTATGTCGCCATCGCAAGTATCATCCTCGTGGCGCTGCTCGTGCTCATCTACCTCTTCGGCCAGAACCTCACGCTGCGCAAGGTGGGCTTCTTCGGGGCGGTGGCTTTCCTCGTCATCTTCATCCTGGCCAATGTGTTCGCCTTCCAACAGAAACGGCAACTCGAGAACCGCAACGGCGCCATCGTCATCGCACCGTCGGCTAGCGTGAAGAAAACACCGGCCGACAATTCCGAGACCACCTTCGTGCTCCATGAGGGCACAAAGGTCTACATCACCGACAAGTCAATCAACAAGTGGACGGAGGTGAAAATCGCTGATGGACGGAGTGGCTGGCTCACCAATGACAAAATAGAGGAAATCTGACAACTGCGCGAATGGACTTCTCAGGTATAGCGGACTTCGACAGGCAGCTGCTGGCTGTATTCAATGGAAACCATACGGCTTTCCTCGATACGCTCATGGCCACGCTCACTGCCGGCCCCATCTGGATTCCTCTCTATATTGCGCTGCTCTATCTCGTGATCAAGAACAATGAGACCATGTCGCAGGTGGTGGTCATCCTGGCCAGCGTGGCACTGTGCTTCTTCCTCACCGAGTTTGTCACCGAGGGCATCGTGAAGCCCACGGTGTGTCGGCATCGCCCGCTGAACGACCCAGTATGGGGCTTCGAGATGCATGTGGTGGGTGAGCGCAAACCCAACGATTTCAGCTTTTTCTCGGCGCATGCCGCCAACACTTTTGGCATAGCAGTGCTGCTGTCGCTCATCATCCGCAACAAGGTGTTCACGTTTTTCATGGTCATGTGGTCGCTCGTCAATTGCTATACCCGACTTTACCTGGCCAAGCATTATCCCACCGACATCCTCGCAGGCCTGTGCTTCGGCGCACTGGTCGGAACGCTGTCCTACATCGTCTACCGACTCACCTACAAGCAATTCTCCGCCAATCAGCGCTATGTGTCGTCGCAATACACCAAGTCGGGATATAGCCTGACCGATATCGACATCGTGGCATTCGTGCTCGTGGCCACCCTTTTCTTCGCCATCGTGTTATCGTTGATGATGCACTGACACAAAACTTCTCTTATGGACAATATGCAAGACACAAAGAATATCAGTATCGGGGAGTTCGACTATCCGCTCCCCGACAATCGTATAGCGAAATTCCCGCTCACACGGCGCGACCAGTCGAAACTCCTCCTTTATAATAAAGGTGTGGTGAGCGAGGATGTGTTCGCCAACCTGCCTCAATATATCCCCGACAACGCGCTCATGGTGTTCAACAACACCAAGGTCATCATGGCGAGGCTGCTCTTCCGGAAGACAACGGGCGCGCTCATCGAGGTGTTCCTCCTCGAACCGCTCCAGCCCGCCGACTACCAGGTGGCTTTCCAGACTTCCGGAGCGTGTGAGTGGTGCTGCCTCGTGGGCAACTTGAAGAAATGGAAGGAGGGACCGCTCGAAAGAATAGTGGAGGTGAATGGCAAGAAAACCGTCTTCAAGGCCACGAGGGTGGGGGAGACGAAAACCGGTCAGCGCATCTCCTTCTCTTGGGACAACCAGGAGGTGTCGTTCGCCGAACTGATTGATGCCGTGGGCGAACTGCCTATACCGCCATACCTGAACCGGGAGTCGCAGGAGAGCGACAAGACCACCTACCAGACGGTCTACTCGAAAATCAAGGGGAGTGTGGCGGCGCCTACCGCCGGACTGCACTTCACCCAGGAGGTGCTGCAGGCGCTCGACGCGAAAGGGGTCGACCGCGAGGAAATCACGCTCCATGTGGGAGCTGGTACGTTCAAGCCAGTGAAAAGTGCCTCTATCGAGGGACATGAGATGCACACCGAGCATATCTATGTCAACCGTTCCACTTTCGAGAAACTCCTTGCCCATGGATGCGAGGCGGTGGCGGTGGGCACAACCAGCGTGCGTACGCTCGAGAGCCTCTACTATATCGGGGCAAAACTCGTCAGTAATCCCAATGCCACCCCCGACGAACTCCACGTCAATCAGTGGGAACCTTATGAGAATGCTCCCGACATCCCCGTCGAGAGGGCCATCCGTGAGATATTGGATTACCTCGACCGCAATGGAGAGACAGCGCTCCGCACTTCCACGCAGATCATCATCGCTCCTGGCTATGAGTACAAGATCGTGAAAAGGCTCGTCACCAATTTCCATCAGCCCAAGAGCACCCTTCTGCTGCTCGTCAGCGCATTCGTCAAGGGCGACTGGAGAAAGATCTACGACTACGCCCTTTCCCACAACTTCCGCTTCCTCAGCTACGGCGACAGTTCGCTCATCATGCCATAGAAGCTCCCTGGAAACCTAGCCCCCCTAGGATACCTAGTCTTCCGAGCCCCCCTCCTGCCAGGAGGGGCTGGGGGAGGTCCTTCAAAAGCCCCCCCCCAGAAATAATCCTAGTCACCCCAACCTCAAAAAAACAACCAAAAAGAAATAACCACAATGAAAATAGGAGATAAAGTAAGATTCCTGAGCGAGACCGGAGGCGGCATCGTTGCCGGTTTCCAAGGCAAGAACATCGTTCTCGTGGAAGACGAAGACGGATTCGAGATACCCACACCCATCACCGAGGTGGTGGTAGTTGAGACCGACGACTACAACATCGCGAAGGTGCACACCTCTGCCGTGCCGGGAATGAGAAAGCCCCAGCCCAGTGAGACCACAAAGAAACCTTCCACTTTTGCTGGTTCCGATGAGGACTACGACCCCGCCGATCGGCCCATCACTTTCAAGGCTCCCGTCGAGGAACGCAAGGGTGGTGATGCTCTATCGGCCTATGTCGCTTTTGTGCCCATCGACATCAAGCAGATGACCACCACGGCTTTCGAGACCTATTTCGTCAACGACAGCAATTACTACATGCGCTTCACCTACCTCGTGGCCGAGGGCAACAGCTGGAGGCTGAAGCATACCGCCGAGGTGGAGCCCAACACCAAACTCTTCGTCGAGGAGTTCACCAAAGACCAGCTCAACGACATGGAGCGAGGATGCATGCAAATCCTTGCCTACAAGCGCGACAAGGGTTTCATCATCAAACCGTCTGTCGATGTGAAGTTCCGCATCGACCCGGTGAAATTCTACAAACTCCATACCTTTGCAGAGAACGACTTCTTTGAGACTCCGGCTCTCCTCATCGCACTCATCGAAAACGACGTGCCGCGCCGTCCTCTCGTGGTCGATGCCAATGCCCTCAAACAGGAAATCTATGCCAACAAGGCGCATGGCAACCAGCGTGCAGACGACAAACGTCAGCCGGCCCGGGTCGACGATCTCGTACGTCGATATAACGATGCGCAGAGCAAGGGAAAGGCGCAGCAACGCAAATCCGACCCCGATATTATCGTCGTCGACCTCCATGCCTCCGAAGTGCTCGATTCCACCGCTGGTCTCTCACCGGGTGATATCCTCAACTACCAGATGGATATTTTCAGAAGGACCCTGGAGGAAAACAAGACGCGGAAAGGACAGAAAATCGTCTTCATTCACGGAAAGGGCGAAGGGGTGCTTAGAAGGGCCATCATCAATGAACTCAATTACAAATACAAGAAATACACCTTCCAAGACGCCTCCTTCCAAGAATACGGATATGGTGCCACACAAGTCACCATCCGATAGGCAGAGCCTAAAAGTAAAGCCCAGGGGCTCCCATCAGGGGCTCCTGGGCTTATTCTAGTTATTATAGATATTCTAGATATTCTAGTTATTCTAGTCATTCTAGTTATTCTAGATATTCTAGCTTTCCTAGTTCTCCCAGCAGTCGATGTCTTTCTCTATCTCAGGCAGTTTGCCCCGAGAGAAGGTCGGTTCCTTGATGCCCTCTTTCTTTTGTTTCCTGTAGTCGTCAAGCAACCAGAACGCATATTTCCCGAGTGTCACGATGGCCACGAGGTTGCATGCTGTAAGGAGCGCCATACATAGGTCGCCTATGTTCCACACCATCTCAAGACTGGCCATGGCCCCGAACATCACGAAAACACCTCCCGAGAAGATGCGGTATACGGCAAGCACCTTTTTGCTGGGAGTCATGAACCGGATGTTCGCCTCTCCATAATAGTAGTTCCCGATGATAGACGAGAAAGCGAACAGGAAGATGGCCAGGGCCACGAAAGTGGAACCGGCAGAGCCGATTTCCGAACCGAGGGCTGACTGGGTTAGTGCTATCCCGTTCAGCTCGGGCACGTCATACAGTCCGCTGATGAGGATGATGAAAGCGGTGCACGAGCAGACGAGCAGAGTGTCGGTGAATACTCCCAGAGCCTGAATGAGTCCTTGCTTCACCGGATGCGATACCGTGGCTGTGGCGGCTACGTTGGGCGCGCTGCCTTCTCCGGCCTCGTTGCTGAAGAGTCCGCGTTTCACGCCGGTCATGATAGCGGCGCCCAAAGCACCACCCACACCTTGTTCCAGTCCGAAAGCATTGGTCACAATCACTTTCATCACATGGGGTATATGCTCGATGTTCATGATGACGATCACGATGGCCAAAAGAAAATAGCCTATGGCCATCAAGGGAACGAGCACCGAACTGACGTTGGCTATTCGATGGATGCCTCCGAAGATGATGACAAGGGCTGTGGCCGAAAGGACGACTCCCACCAGTAACGGGTCTAAGCCGAATGCCTCATGCATCGCCCCGCAAATCCTCGGTCTTCCAGGTGGACCAAAGGCCCGCTGCCACCAATGCGCCTATCAGCACATATCCCCATAGGGCGTCGTTTATCTGCGTGATCAATTCGTTCATCATCATCGAAAACGATGAGGGTGTGCCAAAAATCATTGCTACCGCAATCCCTCAATTTTGGCACACCCTCACAAAAGAGTTTATTTCTTGATTCTCTTCACCCCTTTGTAGTCCACGGTCTTTTGTTTCTCCAGATAGGTCATCAGCATGTCTGAGCAAATCTTTCCAATGTCGTGTCCCTCGTCGGCACGGGGAGAGTCGCAGATGGCTGCCACGTAACTGTTGGTCACCACCTTGTATTTCTTCTTCAGGTTCAATTTCTTCCCATCGAGCGTGAAGACGCGCACATCGTCAAGCTTGGAGGGGTCTTTCTTGTTGAAAACCAGTTCGCAGGTCATGCCGCCGACATACGGGAAGGCATTTTCGCTGTTGTCGTAGCATGAGATGAGCATATCCTTGAACTCCTTGCCAGTGAGCGTCATCTCTATGCAACTGTTGCCGAACGGGTCGAGACGCAGCACGTCGTCGACGGTGATCGGACCGGCCTTTTTCTCGTCATACCTCACGCCGCCGCAGTTCTGGAGGGCGAAGTCGGCGCCTGACTCACTGATCAAGGCGTCACACATCAGGCTTCCTAGTTCCTCGGCGTTGGTGAAGTCGGTTGTGGCCACGGCCAACTGCCTTTTGAACTCTGGGTTGTTGTTGAAGAAGTCGACCATGGTCTGGGCCACCACGTTCTTTGCTGGGTATTTCTCCACCTCGATGTTCTCGGCCCGTTTCGCCGTCACTTTCCCATCTTTCACGTCGAGGGTGGTATAGGTGATGCGTTTCAGTTTGTTGGTGTTTTGTGTGACGAGCACGCCGTTGTGCATCTCGCCTCCTTTGAGCTGTGTGTGGGAGTGTCCGCCGATGATGAGGTCGAAGCAGGGGAATTTCTCTGCCATCACCACGTCATCTTCGTAACCCAGGTGCGAGAGCAGTATCAGCACGTTCACCTTGTCGCGCAGCCACAGATATTCGCCGATGGCCTTTTCCACCTCGGTGAACTGTATGCCTTTCAAGAGGTCGGGATGTGCATCGGGATAACCATGCGGACCGAGTTGCACCACGCCGATGACGCCCACCGTCACGCCTCCCACTTCATAGATCTTGTAGGGTAGGGGATTGATGCCCATCTCTGGGGCGGCATGCACGTTGGCGCAGAGATAGGGGAAGTTTGATGAGGCCATCACTTTCGGCAGTCCCGCCTGACCGTTGTCGAACTCATGGTTTCCGAAGGCCGAGCCATCGAAACCGATGAAGTTCATCAGTGCCGTCATGGGGTAGGTGGGCAGCGAATAAAGGTCGTTGATGGGATTTCCCGTGCGGTTGTCGCCGGCAGAGAAGACGAGCAGGTTGTTGTCTGTCTTTCTGAGGCTGTCCACGATGGCAGAGAGCTTCGGCATGTTGTCGATGGCAGCGTGCATGTCATTTCCCGACACGATATGTATCTGGCGGGTCTGTGCTGTGGCGCCCATGGCCATGGCGCTGGCC
>Ga0256407_10011110_pt1 | contig 12514 bp, 9 predicted proteins | sample RumenRJG_04DNA_FD_193489 | JGI IMG/M metagenome (GOLD analysis project Ga0256407, IMG submission 193489) | Bovine rumen microbial communities from Lethbridge, Alberta, Canada - RJG_04 | ecosystem: Host-associated > Mammals > Digestive system > Stomach > Rumen | place: Canada: Alberta | collected... | reverse complement strand
ACTTGCCGTCCTTCACGGCGAAGGCTTCAACAATCTGATTGTTGTCGGAAGTGAAAATCTTGCCATAGACCACGAGGTCGGCAGTTGGTTTACTCTTACAGCTGGTCAGAACAGCCATTGTGCAGCAAAGAAGGATGGCTGCAAGCATCCATAGTCTACTTTTTTTCATACATTACCAAAATCCCGCAGCACTTTAGTTTAACTTTCTTTATAAGTACCTGAGCAACAAAAAGTTCTTCGACGCGCGAAGCGGCAAAGCCGAGCGGCTCAGGATTTTGCCATGTCAGATTTTTCACTTACCTTAGTGCTGCAAATCAAGACAAGCAAAAATCATCAATGACATGGCAAAGATACAACAAAAATCTGAAAAAATCACCGCTTTTGGCGAAATATTTTTTGTTTTGGACAAATTCGACTCTATCCTGTCCTCTGCGTAACAGCGTGCCTGGCACCGCGTGACCTCTAAAAAGAACCCCTGCTCAGTGATGAGCAGGGATCCCCGTTGATTTACAATTATGTTGCACTTATTAAGATACGACTTAGTAGCGCTTCTCTACAATCGCTGCGTAATACTCGGCCTGGGAATGATAATCAAGCCACACCCCTTCATTAAGCATCACGTTATTTACTATTCCCATATTTACAGTGTAGTGGTTGGGGTTAATAGAATTCGTTATTACCGGGGTTAATGTTGCGTTACCATCCAAACTCATTCCCATACCACGTTTATCTTTAGTTGCCAACAGCAGTATAGGCTCATCATAAAATCCTTTACCCGGTCTCTGGGAATAGACTGCACCGCCAGCTATATTGTTACCTTCAATCAACATATTATACCACCAGATATTCTGCGCATTAGGATAAACAGCAGATTGAAAATAATTATAGATAGCCTGAATCTCTTCTTTGATAATTAGCTTCTCCTTCAGTTCTTTGGGATTCTCTATCTTGATTGAACCAGCCACATGCCACTTTGGTCTATAGACAGCATCCTCTTCATATCTCGGATTAGGGGCCTCTTTTAAGACTTCAGACCCGATCTGGATATCCTTTCCACAGTAGTTATACTTCTGTATCTCCTTGTGCATGATGAAGTGGGCACCTGGAATCTGGCAGACGAGGAACTTGTTGGGGTTGCTGACCTTGAACTCGCAGAATTCCTTGAGTTTTGGCTTTTGCTCGTTGTAGTTGTTGTAGATACCATTCTTCTTGACGTCCGACCCACCGCCATAGGCAGCGTAGAGGTTGATCATGAAGAGACACTTGGCAATCATGAACATATCGTTGGCACGGTAGTTCTGGCGGTCGCCTGTGCCCATGTGCTCCCAGGGGTACTTGTCGAATGTCAGTCCGTCATAGACGGCGGCCATGCCCGTGCCGTAAGAGGAATGCTGCACAGTTTTGAGGTACTCGATATAGTTCCATGTCAGGGTGATATACTCCTCGTTGTTACCTACCCATTCCTTGGCATATTCCCCTAATTTACCCTTCACACTGCCCAGGTTGCTCTTGTTGTCGTTATAGAGCTTGAAGGCAGCATCAAAGTAAGCGGTGTTGCGTACCTTCAGCGGGTTGTAGTATGTTTGGGTACGGTTGTTGAATATGTCAACGGACGCCTGTTGCTTCATCTTTTCGGCGATGGCGACGAGACGGGCGTTTATCTGGTCGAGCTGCATCATCATCTTCTGCTGGTTTGCCAGCACATTGTCGAGTTTTTCGAGGGCAGCGTCCAGCTTGGCGTTAATCTCTTCCATCGGGTCGGGCTCAAAGAGGGAGGAGAAGATGTCCAAGCCTGCGGAGATACCTTCGATAACGGCAGTCACTACTCTGGTCTCGCCGGCAGATGCTCCTGTGTTCCACTCCAGCGGCTTGTCCAAGTCAGTCACTGTCACTTCCTTCTCCACAATATTGCCCTCTTCATCCACTTCTTCCACCGTTACTGCCTCCGAGCTGCTCCAGTCGATGCTCGCGTCGGGGCCTGCGGTTTCAGCTATCGCCTGATAGTAGGGCAGCAGCTCTTCCCAGCCGCTCTCATCGCCTACACCCCAGTTGTCCAGATTATCGCAGAGCCATGCGCAGCTGCCTGTAGCCTTCTTGCCCTCGTAGGTCAGCTCAAACTCCATCACCTCGTCGGAGACCATCTTGAAGCTGACGGTCTGGCCTGAAACAGGGCTGTCCTTGATGGCAGGGAAGGCGATAACGCCAGTGCCCGCATCCTTGTTGTAGCTGATCTTTCCCTCCACGAGGTCGTCCGCTCCCTCTGCCGAGTAGGTGAAGAAGTAGGCTTTGTCGCCCTCAACCATCATGCCGACAGCCGGCATCTCCTCAAGTTCCTCCTCAGTGTATTTGCCTGAGGCACTAAGCGCGGTGTCATACTCCGTCCAGACACCCTGCTTTATCTTGTTCACCGCACTGGGATTGTTAGCTGACCCAGTATCATCCTGGCTCTTGCACGATGTAAACATGCCTGTAACACAGCAGCAGAACAACGCTGCCACTACGTAATTGAAAATTGTCTTTGTTCTCATTACAAATTTTGTTTTAGTTTGATAAATGTAAATGCAAGCATAACTTTCTGCAAAGATAAGTGAAATTTCTTAAACAACCTTACTTTAAGGCAATAAAAATCTATTTTTTGCTAATTTTATAACGATTTTGCAGATTTTGCAACTCGTTTTGCTAAGTCGATCAGGGGGACAGGGGATTGTGTTTTATCCCCTGGCATAAATCTCCTTAGCTTGTACCCACTTTTGTCGTTGTTCTCATTCTTTGGTTTTATTCTTATAAGCTGCAACTCTCACGGCTGCATTGGCCTTGATGTTATAGTAGTACAGCGGATAGTCGTTCTCGTGGAAGCTGGCAGGGCCGAAGAGAGGAAATGTCTCAGGGGCAACGGCCTTCGTCGTGGTAATGACTACGCCCCTCTTCAGGTCGATCTTGGCATCTGCCGCGTGAGGATAGTCCTCAGGCAGTCCGGTCTCTTCGTTGAAGATGTAGCCGCCGAGGCTTTCCTCTGCCGAGGCGTATGTTTCATCGCGCTTCCAGTTGATGGGATTGATGCTGATGGCGCCTGGCAGTACAACGATGTTGTTCGTGTTGCCGGCTGCCTCGGTGTTGTACGATATGATTACGCCGGTGTCGTCGGCCCCCTCAGCAAACTTCAGGTGAGGGTTGGCCTTGAGATAGTCCTCAGTGATGGAAAAGCCAATCACGTAGGCAGCAATCATGCGCTTAAGATACTCAGGGTGCGCCTTCATGTACTCTGCAAGTACAAAACTCTGCATGATGGAGCCCTGCGAGTGTCCTGCAAGGATGAAGGGGCGTCCGCCATTGAGGTGTTCAAAATAGTAGTCGAGGGCAGCAAACACATCCGTCTTTGGAACAGAGTTGAAGGCTTCTTCACGATCTTCCATAGACATCTTGGCCAGTGCGGCCATGTTGCACTGCCTGTAGAAAGGAGCGTAGACATTGGCCACATCCTCAAAGGCTGTTGCCTGCACAAGAGAGGTTCGCATGGCCGGCAGGCGCATGGCCGGCTCGTCGATGGCGGCATGTATGGGTGCGCCCTCGGTGTCGTCGACATACTCGGTCGGATAGACATAAAACACATCAACGTCCTTTGTTGCTTCGGACAGGTACATCCAGTTGTCCTCATTGCTGTAGTCGACAGCCTTCACGGTCTCCTCTGCATCGGGGGTTGAGGGGACTGCGTTGTCCTTGCCGGTGCATGATGTGATCGCCATTGTCGTGCCGCAAGTCAGGATGGCGGCAAGCATCCAAATTTTCGAATTTCCCATTAAATATATGACATTGAAACAATATATAAAAGCCTTAGCCTATTGGATTTCAGATGGCAAATTTAGAAGCAGATTTTTACGATTTCGAAGCACTTGCCCTTCTGAAGACAGCTCCGTTCTCACTCCGTCATGCTGTGCATCCACTCTGTTGCAGTCATACCCATACTCTGTTTGAAGGCGGCATTGAACGTGTTAGTCACGGGGACAGGTGCTTGGGTATACCCAGATGCTTGTTAGAAACCATAATACTTGGTCAGGAAATAGGTCCTGTCCCAATCGATGATATTTCTCTGGGATTCCTTTTCCGGATGAATATTGAATTCATCGAAGACCATAACCTGTTTGTCCTTTAAGTCATAGAGTGGCCATTCCTTCGCCCTGCCGTCAGGGGAAATTTCTGCGCCGAGCGACGGATTACCGGTCTTGGCAAACTGTGCCCACATCTTGCGCATGGTTTTTGAGAAGGTCGCGTCGAACTCCCTGCCCGTATCACCTTGCAAATCCGGATGCTTGAACAAGGGCGCCAGTGCTATTCCATGACAGCTCTTCTTCAGCGGCTGGGCGGATTCCACCGTGAAATAGTAGGTGTACGACTTGCCGCCAGCCTTTGTCTGCTCCTCCGACAGTCTGATGCAAGGTGCGTTGAACATCAGCTGACTGAACCACTTACAGTATGGCTCATAGCTCTCTCCTTTCACATCGCTACAGAAACTTTCTGCCAAGGCTTTCTCCTCGTCTGTCATCAGAGCAAGTTTCTTCGCCTGACGGTCAGCGGCCCACTCATTGAAAGGCTCCGGTCCACCCATTCCGACCAGGAAGAAGTTCATCTCGTCCTTATTGACGCCATGCAGGAACGTGATGTCCTTCACCGCACCATTGGCAATAGCCTCCCACGGATTACGAGGCAGGAAGTTTCCGTCTCTTTCCGGAGCTAAGCGCAAGGGGAACAATTCTGTCGCTACGCCCACGAGCTTCTGGGCATCGACCTTCTGCAGGTCGGCGACGGTCTTGCAGTCTAATGCTTCCATCAATTCATTCGTGGTGGCGATGGCTTCTTCTGTAGATGTCGACAGGCCAGGGTTGCCGCTCAGGGCAATGACCTTGTTGAAATACTGATGCGAACCCTTGACCAGTGAGAGACTCGTCACACTGCCGCCTCCTGCCGATTCACCCATGAGGGTCACGTTGTCAGGATCACCTCCGAAGGCTGCGATGTTCTCATGCACCCACTTCAGCGCCTTCAGTTGATCCATGAGTCCTAAGTTCTGTGCGTCGGGATAGTCCTTGCCGTCTGGCAGGTGTGACAGGTGGAGGAAACCTAAGACACCGAGCCTGTAGGCGACGCTAACGACGATGACCTCGGGGTTTTCCTCTACGAAATTGTGGAAGTCATACAGCAGATCTACCGTTCCACCATAGGCGTATGCACCGCCATGAATCCATACGATGACAGGCAGACGATTGGTACGCACCATCGTCTTCTCTGCTGTTGCCTTGACAGGTTGCCACACATTCAGGTACAGGCACTCCTCATCCTGAAAGTAATAAGATGATATTTCAACCTCTGGCTGAGGAGCTACTTTAGCATTGTAATAGGCCTCATAGACACTGTCGCAGGGCGTAACGTCCACTGGTGCTTTCCAACGCAGTTCCCCTACAGGTTGTTTGCCTACATACGGAATCCCCCTGAAGGTTATGACATCATCGGTTTTCTTGCCGACGAAAGTACCATTGATGCACTTGACGGCCAGCGACTGGTCGTATTTGCCATCGGTAATTGTTTTGTTCTCGCCGTACCAAGATCTGACGATCTTTTTGTACTCTGCTGCCTCGTCGCTCGTTTCGTCCTCTGCCTGTTTTTTCCCTTTACATGCAGTCAAGACGACACCTGCGCCGCAAATAAGGATGGCGGCAAGCATCCATAGCTTCTTATTTTTCATTGTTACCTTATTTATAATTATTTACATAGGATAAACCTTCTTTCCCTCGAAATAGGTGGCTGCGGTCTTTGCCGTGTGGATCTCTGTTACGGGACAGGTCAGTACGTCCTTGTCAACAAGGAGGAAATCTGCATATTTGCCTGTGCTGATGCTGCCTCTCTCATTCTCAATGAACATCTGCTTGGCAACGTTGATGGTCAGGGCTGTGAGAGCCTGCTCACGGGTCAGGAGTTCTTCCGTCCACCAAGGTTTCGCATGCTCGGGTTGATATACTCCTGTCAGCGCAATCTCCATAATGCCGAATGGGTCGTCTGGACTGCCGCTCAATGCAGGGAAATCAGAATGTGAGGACATGTTGACACCGTGATCGAAATAGGATTTCATAGGATAACCTTTATCCTTCATGCCTTCAGGAAGAATCTGCATCAACTCCGCCTGCAACTCATTGGTGGCATGATGCCAAAGCATGCCTTCGCTGACCTGTATGTTATGATCTGCCATACGTTTAAAATCCGCCGAATCGACGCCATACACGTGTATCAACGTATTGCGCATTTCATCTTTCCCACCATTGACATAAGCATTGACAACGCGATTGACACCTTTGTTTCCCATGACATGTACGTGCATGGTTATCCCCTTTGCATTAGCCTTACGCGTGATGTCTGTCAGTTCCTCTTCCGACCAGTTGGGGATACCCTGCTTACCGCCAGGATAGAGCGGCTCCACAAAACCTGTGCCGCTTTCCACCGTGCCGTCCATGAAGAGCTTGAGCCAGTTAGGTTTGATGTGGTCGGAAGCATATTTCTTGGTGTCACCGGCCTTGGCCAATGCCTTATCCACGTCCATCCAGCTATCCAATTCCCATGTCGTACCCAGTACGAAGTGCATGTCACCGGCTTTGTCCATCTGCTCGGCTGCCTTATAGAAATTGTCATTAAAGAAATAGGAGGAGTAGCCATCGAGGTACATCGTGTAACCCTCTGACAACAACTGCTCTTGAATTTTCGACATGTTATCTCTTGCTACATCAACAGAAAAGAGGTAGTCATTATCCAGGAAGGAACGTACGTAAGTACCTGCCTGTTCTGACAAGAATCCGTTAGGAGTGCCGTCAGGACCTATGCCAATCTCGCCACCACGCATTTCTTTCTTGAGCACGGTGCCGTCTGCCTTCATAATGCCTGCATTGACCAGGGCGATGGTGTTTACCAGTCCCTTGTGGCCTTCCTCATCGGCAAAATAAATGGGAATATCACTGCAGATGGCATCCAACTGTTGGCGAGTGGGCAGATTCTTTGGGAACTCTATCATATTCCAGCCTTGGCCGAATATAGACTTTGCGCCTGTTTCCCTTGCTTTCTTGACAGCAGCAGGAACGATTTCAGTCATGAACTTGTTCACATCATCCTCCATGCTCATGACTGTTCCGACTGACTGGATGGCATAACCCAACGAATAATGGGCGTGACCGTTGCCGCAACTGGGCATCACAAGCCCCTTCCCAGTATAGTCCATCACCTCGGTCTTTCCCTCTTCAACAAAGGCTTCGGCGCCTTTTTTATCACCTACATAGACATACTTGCCGTCCTTCACGGCAAAGGCTTCTACCACTTGATTGTTCTCAGAAGTGAAGATTTTGCCATAGACCACAAGGTCGGCACCGGTATTTCCCTTGCAGCCGGCAAGCATACCCGTTACGATGATAACACTTAAGACTGCGAAGAACGATAGCGTTTTCTTCATTCTACTGTAAATGACCTTGTTTGTTTTCTGTTTCATATTCATTAAGTTTTAGTGATTTGTGTGCAAAGATAAGCAAATAGTCCCAAATAACATAGCCCTGAATGCCTTGCGCAATCAGGTTTTGCTGATTTTGAAACATTTTTGCTGATTTTGAAAGTCGGGCATGTCAATTAATCAGCCGAATCACGCATCCAGACCGTTACGGACAGACCCATGCGCTGCTTGAAGGCCAGGCTGAAGGTGCTGTAGCTTCGGTAACCGCTGTCGTGAGCCAGTTGCTGGGCAGTGAAAGGGTGCAGGTCAGCGACAGCCTTGCGATAGAGACTGATGAAATGACGGATACGCAGGTCGTTGATATAGGCATTGTAAGTGATGCCTTGACGGGAGAAATACTTGCTGAGATAGAAACGGTTGGTACCAATGGCTTGGGCAAGCTGGGTGATGGTCAGGTCGTGATGTAGATAGAGTTGCGTGTCTATGCAATACTTCTGTAGGAAAGGGCCAAGGTCATTGTGAGTGACCTGTTCCTCTGTGGTCACCATTTCCTCATTGACAGACGACTGGGAGATGCTCAGGTCGCTTAGCGTTTCTACCCGCCACAGGAGATAGCAGATAAGCACAATATTGTTCACCTGAACAACGTGATCGTATGCAGGCCATTCAAAGCCAAACGCATAAATGCCTGTCATCAGCAGGATGGCAGCCAGAACCACGAAGCTTTGCCGCACCTCCTTGTGTTCCAAGTCAGCATAGTTATCGCGCAGCCAACAATCGTACTGCCTAATCGCACGTATCATATATGTCAATAAGCCAATACCCAGCAGCAGAAGATAGCCAAGAACCATCGGCAGAGGGTCATAACTCTGTTTAGCAATGCATAGCGCCATTCCTACAGCGAGTGGTGCTGTCATCACCCAGGCTGGCCATAGAGGTCGTCTGCTGTCTTGCAGCATACAGAGCATAACAATGATGGCTAAAGGAACAATAGTCATGCTGTCGAGCAATCCGCCTACAAGATCATGCAGTATAATATCATTGTCTGAAGTGAGGAAAACGCCTGGCATATACCACACGTGGCTCAAAGTCATGGCACCAAAGAAAACAGCCGTCCACCTGCGCAAACGTGCTGAAGACTTTATGTCTGGAGCAAAGGCATTACCACGCCGAAACAGCAGATAGCAGCAGGCTATCAGAGACAACACAGCTGCTCCAGTGTATAGTATATAAAAAAGAAACTCTTCTTGTCCAGGCTGCTTATACATAATGGTATGTTAATGGCTGCAAAAATACAACAATTCTGTGAATTAGTGACATTATCTCCTCATCTTTTTATATTTATTGGCTAAATGATAGTGGGGCACGGGGACAAACAATTCTCTCTTTTCTTAACAAATAGCCCCACTGCCCTTGGAGAAAAGCAGTGAGGCTAAAATAATGAATTACTTGTCTTTTCTTACGCCTTAAAGACTTCTTCGCCGTCAACGATGGTGGCGATGAGATTGGCCTGTGCGACCTTCTCAATGTCGTCGTGCAGGAAGTCGCAGTCGAACACCGTCATATTGGCTATCTTGCCAAACTCGATGGAACCCAAACGATGCTCCTGACGGAACTGACGGGCTACGTTGATAGTCATGGCACGCAGCGACTGCTCGCGGGTGATGGCTTCCTTGGTATTGCGGCGCGTGTCTCCTGGCATGATGAACTGAGGATAGCCACGCTTTTCTGCCGTGTAGATGCTGAGCTTGACATCCATCATTGGCGAAACGGGATAGTCGGAGTGGAACACCACATTGGCACCGGCATCATAGAACGACTTGATGGGGTAAGCACTGTCAGCCAGTTCCTGACCGACATACGATACTTCTTGTTCGTAATTGCCCGCCACCTTACCCGACCACAGTGGAGGAACGGCAGGAATAGTACCAGTGGCAGCCATGCGACGGATATCCTCGTCAGTAACATATTGCAGGTGTGCCAAAATGTTGCGCTGGTCCTTATCGCCAGTCATCTTCTCGGCATCCTCTATGCAGTCCAGCATGAAGTGGGTAGCACCGTTTCCTACGGAGTGCGCATGGACAGAGAGCCCCTCTTTGTCCGCCTCAGCTATCAGCTCTACCATCTTGTCGTGGTCGTTGAAGCGCTCCACACCGTGATAGCCGGGCTGGTCGACATAATCGTTGAGCTGCCAAGCAGTGTGCGCTTCGGTCACGCCGTCCAACAATACCTTAAGACCGATGATATTGTAATATTCGTGGCTGTACTTAGCACGAATGGCGGCCACATTGGCCACTTCAGCCTTCGGGTCTTCTGCATTGTCGGGAATAATCACATTGGCATAGGTGCGCAACTTCAACTTGCCTTCCTCCTCCAGCTCATAGTAAGCCTCTGCCTCCGGGAAACGAAGATCATCACCGGCAAAAGCAGTGGCAGTAAGTCCACTTGCTATGGCAAAATCCTGCCATGCCAGGATATAGCTCTTGGCTTCTTCAACCGTCACCGGCACCTCATGCATAACCTTGAAGGCAGGACCCTCGCAGAGATAGCCAGTCGGTTCCCCTTTTTCGTCCACATATACCAAGTCGTAGCCATATTCCTTGGCGCGCTGGGCATCGATGCCAGCCCATTCCAGCGCCTTGGTGTTGAGCAGACAGGAATGCGCGTCGGCAGAGTTCATGACAAAAGGTTTGTCGGGACAAATCTCGTCGAGGTATGCCTTCGTGACGGGTTCCTCATTGGGAATCCAACCGGCAGCCATATAGATTTGGCGTTGAGGGTTCTTGGCAATGAAGTCCTTCATAATCTCACGGTATTTGGCATAGTCGGCCTTTAACCCCACTTGGGCAAGGTTCGCCTGTCCGATGGCACGATAACCGGCAAAGACGCCGTGGGCATGGGCCTCTATGAAGCCGGGATAGATGAAGTTATCACCATAGTCCATTACCTTTGCGTCTGCACCGGCGAGCTTCTTCGCTTCCTCAGCGCCACCAATATAGGCAAAGACACCGTTCTTTACTACCGCAGCCTTGGCAAAGGGCCGTTTCTCATCCATCGTAATGATGTTGCCGAGAATAATTGTCTGTTTCATTTCTTTCTTCTTTTTGGTTTGACTCGCGAAAGATGTAGTATTCTTTGTTGGATGTCTTATTTGGAATACACCTTCTTTCCCTCGAAGTAAGTGGCTGCGGGCTTGGCAGCGTGAATCTCCGTGACAGGGCAGGAGAGCACGTCCTTGTCAACAAGCAGGAAGTCGGCATACTTGCCGGTCTTGATGCTGCCGCGCTCGTCCTCGATGAACATCTGCTTGGCAATGTTGATGGTCATAGCGTTGATGGCCTGCTCGCGGGTGACGAGTTCTTCTGTCCAATAGGGAGCACCATCTTCTCCGGCCATTACACCCGTCACGGCTATCTCCATGATGCCGAAGGGGTCGTCAGGACTGCCGCTCGTTGCAGGATAGTCCGAGTGTGTGGTTACGTTAATGCCGTGGTCGAAATACGACTTCATGGGATAAGACTTATCCTCCATGCCTACAGGAGTAGCACCCTTTTCCCGCATCATTTCAACCAAGCCGTCAGGGGCATGATGCCATATCACACCCGAGGTGATATTGATATTATGCTCTGCCATACGCTTGTAATCAGCGTCATCAACATTGCGCAAGTGAACCAGCGTATTGCGCATCTCATCCTTTCCACCTTTGATGAAGGCGTTGACAATGCGGGTGACGCCCTTGTTACCCATGACATGTACGTGCATGGTCACCCCGTCGGCATTCGCCTTACGCGTCATTTCGGTCAGTTCCTCTTCTTCCCAGTTGGCCAGTCCCTGATGACCGTCAGGATAGAGCGGCTCCACAAATCCTGTACCCGTTTCAACCGTGCCGTCCATGAAGAGCTTGATCCAGTAAGGCTTTACACGCGTGGAAGCGTATTTCTTGACGTCAGCAGCATTTTTCAATGCTGCATCCACATCCGTCCAACTTTCAATTTCGTAGCTCAGACCCAATACCATGTGCAAGTTGCCCGCCTTGTCCATTTGCTGGGCGGCCTTATAGAAATTGGTGTTAAAGAAATAGTTGCCCCAGCCATCGACATACATCGTATAGCCTTCAGCCAACAGACGCTGCTCGATTTCTGGAATAATTCCACTTGCCATGTCAATGGTAAAGAGACTTTCATTGTCCAAGTGCGAACGGGTGAAAGTGCCGGCCTGTTCCTTCAGATAACCGGTAGGAGTGCCGTCGGCACCCATCACAATCTCGCCGCCGCGGATATCCTTGTCTTTCTTGAGCACCGTGCCGTCCTCCTTCATAATACCAGCCTTCACCAACATGACAGTATTGACCAGTGCCTTATGACCTTCATCGTCTGCAAAGTAAACAGGAAGATCACTGCAGATAGCATCTATTTGCTGACGGGTAGGCATATTATCCTGGAAATCCAAGAGACGCCAGCCGAAGCCAAAGACAGACGTTGCCCCTGCCTCCTTGGCTTTCTTGACTGCAGCGGGAAGGATTTCCGTCAGGAATTTCTCCGGGCTGGCATTACCGCCAACCGTCGTTCCGGCAACACGCAGGGCATAGGCCATTGAATAATGGGCATGGCCATTACCGCAGCCGGGCATCACAAGCCCCTTGTCGCTGTAGTCTATCACCTCGGTCTTACCGTTCTGGATATACTCTTCGACGCCCTTCTTGCCGCCTACATAGACGTACTTGCCATCCTTTACGGCAAAAGCTTCCACCACCTGATTGTTTTCAGCAGTGAAGATTTTACCAATGACCACCAGATCGGCACCAGACGTTTCGTCCGCGCCAGAGTTGTCTTCGTTCGATGAACACGCCGTGAACACGCTTACGCCGCAGATGAGGATGGCGGCGAGCATCCAATTCATAATCTTTTTCATTTCATTATTGTTTTAGAATGAGTAATTCGGCTAAACGTTTGCAAATATAAGAAAAAACAACAAACAATAATAGCCCAGGGTGCTTTACAAATCACATTTTGTGAATTTTAAGACTGTTTTTGTGAA